>JAABUS010003602.1_pt1 | contig 24618 bp, 27 predicted proteins | sample 5560161 | NCBI WGS metagenome assembly JAABUS01 (sample SAMN10711885, study PRJNA513376) | rock metagenome | isolation source: Antarctica rocks | place: Antarctica: Victoria Land, Trio Nunatak nord | collected 2016-01-04
AATAATTCCCAACCCCCCCCCAACCCCCAACCCCCCCCCCCCCCCCCCCCCCCCGAATCCAGCCTCGGTCTCTCCATCATCCCCAAGCTTTTCCTATTCCCGCTGTTCCAATCCCCACCCAAGCCCGCCAATATTTCTCCAACCACTTCGAGTTCATTGCCAACCGTCGGGGTTTTGGATTGCGATGGAAGGGGGGGGAGTGGGTTTTTTCTGGCTGGCGAAGAGAGCAGGGATGCTGGGATGAGGAGCGAGAAATGGGGGGCTTGTGTGGGGTGAGAAGGGGTGGGAGGGGGGTTTATCTAGATGTTGGAAAGGGAGATGGTGAAGGAGTACCCTCAAAAAGAAAAAAAAGGGAATAAGGGGATTTCCTGGCATGTGGAATTTTTTTTTTTTTGGGAATGGGGGTTCTCATGCCATTTGCAATCCGTTTGTTGTGTGATGGGAATGAATTTTCTGGGAATGCACGTAAGGAGGGGTTTGGTGGAGGAATGAAGAATAAGGGGAGTGGGGAGGAAGCTTTTGGTGTGAGAGCATCGATGGAGTAAGGGGGGGGGGCTCGGTGACAACGGTTGATGAGTTGGAGAGGGGGGGGGGGAAGGAGAGGGGAGTGGAAAGGAGGGGTGAGAAGCGATGGTCTCGTGATATCATAACCACGCTCTCTCTCTCTAAAACGCTCTTTTTACCCCCCCTAACCCCCTTCAATGCCCGCCCGCGCTCCCCACCCGGCACCTCTTCTTCAAAACCACCCCTTTCCCCTCCCCGTCCCCTCCACCTCCTCGCGGATCCCGTCAACCTTATCGATTTTCTCTCTCGAGAGCTAAACCCACCGCTGGTCCTTCTCCCATCACACCCCCTGCCAGGCCCGTACGCCCAATGTCCAATTGTCTCAAACCTCCCCTTTCCCCCCCACTAACTTTCCCCCTCTCAAACTTCCGCACCTCCCTTCTCTCATACCTACCCCATCCCATGTCCCTTCAAGCCCCCTTCCCCTCTATCTGTTCTTTCATCCCTCACCCCCATCCAACAACCCAATCGACTCCCCCACCCCCTCCTATATCCAAGCCTGGAAGTTTCTGATATGGTTCGGAGCTGGAGGGTCTTTTTTAGGGAAGGAAAAGAGCGGAGGGAGGGGAAGGGAAGAGGAGGGTGGACAAGGAAGTTGCAAATAATCAACTGCGAGCGGAGTCATAGCGAATGTTTCCAACGAGACGGTGTAGCGTACTCCGGAGTCACCCGCTGCGAAGAAATTTGGCGCTTGTCGTTTTACTACGGTAGAAGCAGCACCAGCACCAGCCGTCCGTCCTAAGAACCTCAATGTTAGAGTAAGGGGCATGTGTGAGTGGGGTGTTGCGAGCCTCCCTTCTCGTGCGTGACGTGAATTGATAGAACGGGGGGGTTTGATGTAGGTGCGGGGATCTGTGTAGTGCGGTTTTGAGGAGGGGTTGGGGCTGATGGATTGGTTGGAGCTGGGGAGTTTTTAAATGCGAGTCGGGGAGTTGTGATTGTGTGGGGTGGGTTGGATGAGCGGAGAGCGGGCTTGATTGGATTGTTGAAGTTGGCATCGCGCGCCATTGATCGGATGAGACTCGAAAGACTATAAACTGTGTCATCTTAGCATCCCCAAGCCAAGCTTACAAGCATTTTTGTGCAGAAGTATGCCTGTGATCTTGAAGAATCGAAAAGGCTGATTCATTCCCGTAAAGGGTACATTAAAGTACATTAGATCAGAATAATACGTTCATGAACATTTGTACGGCAGACCATATCGTGCAAACTGAAATAACTCAAATCTCAGATGTCGAATGTCGAACATCAGGCGAGCGAAGTCGTGAACCCATCTCAAAATTCAAAACCCATCTCATAGATGTTAGATAATCTGATGTTCGTAGTTAGTAATGTAAATTGTAGTACAATCTTTAGATCAATCTACACTGTGTAGATGCATTGTTCTATGATAGTATTGAGTGACACATTGAATATAAGCGAAAGCATGAAATGAGTGATGGAACATCGTGACTACGAGCGACATGACACTGTGAGTACAGGCAACACAGTGACTACGAGTGACTCAGAGCAGAATACACATATCAGTATGACTACAGCGTGGGTATGAAGCAGAATACAAGAAGCAGAATATGAGAAGCAGAACATAAGAAGCAGAACACAAGAAGCAGAATACAAGAAGCAGAACACAAGAAGCAGAATACAAGAAGCAGAACACAAGAAGCAGAACATACATATGAGCGACATCATGACTAAGATGACGCGATCTTGTAACTACAGACAACACGATGATTACAGACAACATGATGACTACAGACAACATGATGATTACAGGCAACATGATGATTACAGACAACATGATGATTACAGACAATATGATGACTACAGATAACATGATGACTACAGGCAACATGATGATTACAGATAACACAGAACAGAATACATCAATATGACTGCAGCGTGAATATGACTGACAAGCAGCAGAATACAGAAAGCAGAATACATGTACAAGCAACATCATGATTAAGATGATGTGATCTTGTGACTATGAGCAACATGATGACTACAAGCAACACAGAGCAGCATACATATGTCTGTATGAAGATTAATTGCAACAGATGCATAGTTTGTAACTAAAGAATATAATGTCATTGTGTTGTGATGCGTGTAAATCATCTTTTCTCTTTATTTTCTTGATCTAATAGATTAATGATCTGAGAATTCACTGACTGACACTTGAGATTATATACATTTACATTTCAATTTTGAGTGAGTTACATTCTGATCTTGCATCTTGCTTGAACTGATATCAGCATTATCATCACAACTCTGAAAACTTCATCAGCAATCTTCATATCAGTATGAACATAAGATATATAATCTTGAAAGTCAATTTGAAATGTGATAAGATTGTAATGCTGTAAAGTGTGAACGTCTCTGATATTTTATCAAGATGATGTTCATTTATCTTGTTGAAATATTAAGATGATGATGACAGATTCTTTTCTTCATCACTGAATTGAAATTTGTTAATGTCTTCAAATTTATTTAAAGCAGATGACATGAAGTTTGAACTGCAACTGAGTATTCTGAGTTCTATATCAGTTAGCAAATCAGATCATGTCATAGTACATGAAGCTTCATACTAATATGAGACTTTCTCTTGATAGAAGATTTCTTCTTGATGTTGAGTTTCTTCTTGATGTTGAGTTTCTTCTTGATGTCAAATTTCTTCTTAATGTCAAATTTCTTCTTGATGTCAAGTTTCTTCTTGATGTCGAGTTTCTTCTTGATGTTGAGTTTTTTCTTGACATCAAGTTTCTTCTTGATGTCAAGTTTCTTCTTGATATCAAGTTTCTTCTTGATATCAAGTTTCTTCTTGATATCAAGTTTCTTCTTGATATCAAGTTTCTTCTTGACGTTGAATTTCTTGATGATGTTTTGAATTGAATATTTCAAGTCACTATGCAAGACAGCTTCATCTTGTTTTTCAACAATGACATATATCTGATATGTTGATTCAAACAATCTTTTGAAATATGAAAGCAGTTCACTGATGCACACAGCATTCTGAGTCTTCACTATCATATGTGTAATTTCACTTCTATCGTTTCAGTCATTAACAAGATATGATTTGCAAAGTATATTCATAAATGCATTAATATATCATTTCATCTGAAACAAAAGACATCATTGAATAAAGTCATTCAGATCTTTGATCTGAACATTAACAATTGAAAATTGAGCACAATTTATTTAAAAAGCTAGTCAGTTTGTTATCTTATACAGATATAAAGATTGATGTACAAAACACATTTTATTTTCACTCTTTACAAACTATTGATTGTTGAGTATCATCAATGAAACATCATCTCATGATATAATATGTCTCAAACTGATAGCTTGCTGCAGAAGATTGTGTAATATGAGTCTTTGTAGTCTTGCTTGCTGCTGATAGATTTCATCTGATGAAGAGTTTGCTTGTTGAAATTGACTTCTGTCATGCAATTTCTGCTTGACGATAATTTAATTGTGAGAATTAAGCAATGAGCTGTGATTCAATGAAAGCTTAAGAATTTGATGATCAAGATGTTGAAGCAACAGAAGAAGAGTCAATAAGATTGATAAATTCAACGTGATGTGATCTGAAAGTCAAAGATGATTCAGAAAAAACATTTCGTGAGTTTGAATCATTGCATTCATGACAGAATTTGACGCTGAGTGACAAGTCAACATGAAAGTCATCTGTTTCAAGATAATACTATCTGATCATATTGATACAAGTGCAATGTATGATGTTTTTTCACTTCATATAAATCATTGAAAATTAACAAGATTACATATAAAACAGAGTCATAGCTAATGTAACACACACTGAGCAGCGACTTTCTTGTCTATCGAGTCTATGATATATTCAATTGCTCATTATCTTTGTTGATCTCAAGCATTCAATGTACATCATCATTTGAATGTGCTGTCTCATGCATGTCAGATAGACTATCTGATGCAATGTGATGATAGATTAATTCTCTCAAGCGAAGATATCTCTGATAGTGCAATTGATTATGATGTGCAAATCTCTTCTCAAAGTTAACGTTCAGCTGCTTCGTATTAATATGAAGATCAGTCATGACTTTTAAACATCAATCAAGAACATTGACAGATAAATACTCATCAATCACTATCATTCATTAGCATGACAAATCAAGCATATCAAGACAAAAGTATATCATATTTCTTTACATCTGTTGACAACTCATCAAGCAGAGTTGAATTGAGTTGAAAAGCTAGATCTGAAATCTGTTCTGAGTGATGATAAAGAATTCATGATTGATTTGAAACACAGTTGAATTGATTCTTTTGTCGACGAATCTTATGATAGTTTCAGCTTCTAACATATGAATACACTTCTTGACGTAGTATGAGCATGTAGATAGCATGAAGACAAATGCAATCTGCTGATGATTTAGAGTTGAAGCTGTTTTCTTCACGAAGATTGTAAAAGTATATCTATGTTCATATTAGTATGAAGATGAGTTGCTGTTAAGTAGATAACATACACATTAGCAATAAATCAACGTTTTATTTAGCTGATTTCATCAAGACTCAATATGTTGATTCTTAATGCTCATTTCGTAGAAAAAGCAGTTCTTGAAGAGAATATTCAATTCGTGATCTTGATAAAGATGATGATGTGCAACAGCAAGCAAGTCTGTTTTCACTTCTTGATTGAATCTTATAACTCTTGAAATCTTGTCTATCTTCTTTGCTGAATCTAGAAACTGTTGAAGACAGTTTATACTGATATGAGATGATATTTCAACATAGATTCAGACAATATATCAAGAGTATGCATCAATAATCTTGTATATCTTGAATTCAAACATGTTCAGTTTGCAATAATTGTTGATTGATCATATGAAGTTGAGATCTGAAACAATGTATTCATCTCAAGTTCATTGCAAGTCATATCTTTGTTGAGCAACATCATCAGAATTCAAGATCTTAATCAAATTGTAGAGTTAAGTGCTATAATGTGTTAGTAAAGCAAGATAACATGTTGAAGACGTAAGTGATCATGATATTAGATGATCTTGCTCTCAGAAATAAGCATGAAGCATATCTCGCTCATAATTCTCAATAATTCTCTTTCGAAGTTCAACTTCTACAATAGACAGCATTTCTGCATCTGCTATCTTTTTATCAATCAAATCAATGCAATTCTTCAATTTCAGCTTCTTTCATATGCATATAAGAAAGAATTGCATGATTTTAGAATCTTCGTTCTTAAGAATTTGAAGTATATTCTTGTCAGACAGACGAAGTAGGTAGAGTTCTCTGATTCGATCGTGAAATTCATCACTTGTGTTCGCTCAAGTATTTCTGATTATCTGTCATGTGCAAAGTCAATTGTGCAAAGTTCATTGAATTATATTAACATGATATTCATCTTGTAGAATTCAATGAATATCTGATATCTTGACATCATTATGAGATAATTCAAGAATTCTTTTCTTGTGATCTTCAAGAAGAATAACTGATTGAAACATAATGAGATTGAGTATCGTTGTACATCAACAAATGTGCAACTTGCATTTTAGCAGAAGCTTTAAAATTTGACGCAATTAACATAATCAGCAATCTATTATCTAAATATTTAGTTACTTTGTGTATCACATCAAAATATTTGATTATCTTTGACATAATTATTTGTAACAAACCTAGAGAGTTACAAGTAAACAGAAAGAACTGTCGCTTTGTTACATTAATGTTCAATAACTGTGATTAATGTAACTTAAAGCAATCGTGACTCATTGATTTGTTTATTATATGTTGAAAGCTTCTGTTCTTGTGCAAATCTTAACTAATTCTTTCTGCTTTGATTTTACTTCTGTTCAATTGCTTGAATCTTGTCTACACTCTCTTGCTCAGATCTTGCTCAGATTTTGCTCATATCTTGCTCATATTTTGCTCAAATCTTGCTCAAATATTTTGCTCAGATCTATTTGCTTTGTTAACATTTGTTAACTTGAAAATCTTCTTGCTCAGATATTTTACTCAAATATCTTGCTCAGATCTTGCTCAGATCTTGCTCAAATATCTTACTCAAATCTTGCTCAGATCTTGCTTAAATATCTTGCTCAGATCTATTTGTTCTGTCAACACTTGTTGACTTAAGAATCTTCTTGCTCAGATATCTTACTCAGATCTTGCTCAGATCTTGCTCAGATTTTGCTTAAATTTATTTGTTCTGTCAACACTTGTTGACTTGAGAATCTTCTTGCTCAAATCTGAGTCAAGCAAAATATCTGAGCAAGAAGTGTATTTTGCTTCTTGTATTCTGCTTCTTGTATCATGCTTCATACTTACGCTGTAGTCATACTGATATGTGTATTCTGCTCTGAGTCATTCGTAGTCACTGTGTTGTCTGTACTCACAGTGTTGTGTCACTCATAATCACGATGATCTTCTTCTCTCAAGTTGAATGATGATGATGACTATGTGTTTCTGAACTGAGTTGATCATATGTAATTTATTGACTATGACTTCTGATCTTTGACTTATGACATGATCAAGAGTAAATATCAATTAACTTTGACTTGTGATACTTGACTGATAATATTGCATGACATGATATTGAGACATTTGCTTTAGCACTTGAGAGAATACTTCATAGTATTGCTGTTGTTTGCAGCTATTCAGATACTTCATAGCATTGCTGTTGTTTATCACTATTTAGATACTTCATAGCATTGCTGTTGTTTATCATTATTTAAATATTTCATAGCATTGCTCTTGTTTATCACTATTTAAATATCTCACATAGTTTAAACTTGTAATATTTTTCGACTTTTGCAAAAGATGAATGATATGCTGAAAGCTTAAACATAGATTCAGTTCATGACATTCTTATTCTTCAGAATAAGCTTGAGAAGAAATTAATAAAAGCTTGAGATTTTCTGAGTTCTGATTCAATAATGTTTTTTTGTTTCTGAGTCAGACTGTTTTGATTCAATGCGTTGCGCAATTGTAATTATATGTGATTAGAGTCAATGAATAGTTTCTCTTAAAGAAGATTTCAAGTAATATCTTCAACTTGATTCTGATAATGAAGAAATCAACAAAACTTGATTCTGAATCTCTTCATTATATTTAAGCAGAATAGAAAAAAATGCTTCTTTGTCTCAAGAAGTTCTTCTTTCGCAAATGAAAATAGTTTTGATTGCAACTTAAGATCTTACTTGTTGAATCATCAATGCAACATATCTGTCTGAAGTTTGAACATTTCAAAGCAATCATTGTATTTGTCTAGAATTCTAGCTCAGAACTCTTCTTCTTTAAAAAAAAGACATTCTTCAACTCTTGCAATTGTGTTGTGAACGCAAGAATTCAAATTGTTCTTGACAGCATAGTATCTAAAGTTAAATCTTGACAGTTAAAAAATTTAGACTTGAATTCAATGTAGATTTAAGCGAACGTTTTTTGCAACTTAAATGAGTGTTTCTCGTTAGCTCGTCATTTTCAAGAAATCAATCAAGCGAAAAAGACTGTTGAATGAAAAGATCATCAAAGCTTGAATCAATGATCTAAACTTTCACAATCTCGTCGAGTTCAAGAGATTCGTCTTTCTAATATCTGTCAGATTTGATGAAAATTTTGTTCAAGACTCAACTTTGATCTTTTGTACTTTGTTGATTTGAACGTTTTAAAATTGATCAAATCATCAATCATAGTTATTGTCAGCAGATTGAGTTAGCTAATGATCTCAGTGATCGCGTTCATACAAGCTATGTTTATGCTTTCATCAACTTCTTCAACTTTGATCTTGATCACGCTGCTATTGATGTTTATCTCTTGATGTGTTACAGCTGATCTTTTCTCTCACTTCAAGTCTGTCAAATGAGAATTGAGTAAAGTAAGAATTGAAGTAAAAATTAGATTCTTTATAACTTTGAACTAATTGATTATTTCAAGCAGATCATAGAAAAATAGATAGAGAAGTTCAGAGCGAGATTTGTTCAATTGCAAAACATTGAGTAAAAACTTCACTTGATGCTTGCTGTCTGATTTGTCTCTCTTCTTCAATAATAATTTAAGTGAGTGATTTAAGAATTATAGAATCGAGACTAAATTCTTAAAGAAATGAAGTATAATCATTCAGATCTGAGAACAAAGCTTTTGTTGACAAAACAGCAAGATGTGTATATATATATATATACAAAAGAGAAGAGAAGAGCGAACGAAGTCGAAGTGAGTGAAGAGTGTATGTGTGAAAAGAAAGAAAGAGAGAAAAAGATGAAGAATGAACACAGACTTTTTATCAATGAGATGAACATTCATGAATGAATGCTTGAAAATCTTTAAGTGATGAAGATTTTATTCACGCATGCAATTTTCTATTCATTGATAACGAATTTAATTCTGTCATTTTGATGATAGAATAGACTGAAATTGAGATGTATAAATTGAGTATTTCACGAATAATATCACGTTCTTCAACTCATCTCAAGAAATATCATCAAGTTCTACGAAATATCAAGTTCTAGATTCAAGTCTTTGAAAATTAATGATTTTCTTTCTGTTTTCTTGAGCGTTAATGAATAGATTGTTTTCTTACTGTTCTTTTTCTGTTTTCTTTCTGATTCTTTCTTATTTCTTTCTGTAATGATCAAGAAACAATCATGAATTAGATGAGAGATGAATATCATAAAACTGCTCACAACATTCTTACAAGCAATTAGTAGAAAGCAGAGATCGAGATCTGAGTCAATGATAAAAGAGTTGAAAGTGTTTTTCAAGTGTACATATAAATGTCGTTTCAACTTGTAGATAGAGATCATGAAGACACACGTTTTACAGTATCTTTCTACAAGTATGATCATTGCACGTATTTATTGTTTACTTTCTCTGCTGCTTCTACAGCTTTTTATATTGCATCTGTACTTTATCTTTCAGCAATGTGACTTAATAAAACATGATCTTTAATCATCACAAGATTAATCATCATCTTTGATCAACAGCTAGATCAACTTTGATAGCAGCTTAATCAAATGAGATATGAATGCTTCATAATTTGCGCTGTCATTGATTCGTTGAATTCAAATAAATGCTCATATGCTTAGTCATTAATGAGATTTCTCTATGAGCATTGTAAATCATAGAGATGATTGATCTTGTAACAATTAAAGAAATACAACTCATCTTCAGATCTACAGCTAAATTTATAATGATAGAAGCTTAATCATTATGAGTATGAGAACTAATGTTTTAAGTATTAAGCTCAACTCATTGAGTCAGTCAGAAGAAGACTGTAACTTCTTTTCAATGTATTTACTATCTACTATCTATTTCTGACAGAGCAAGAACATGCAAAGCTGTGAACTTTGAAAGTCATTAAAGATCTTATGATTAATACGTCTTTTACAGCATGAGTTAAGCAGATTAGATCTTGATGATGTAATCTATGAAAGTATTAAATCTGAGTCAAATCTGAGCAAGATGTTGATGATTTGATTTATGAAAGTATTAAATCTGAGTCAGATCTGACTCAGATTCAAGCAAGATGTTGATGATTTGATCTGTGAAAGTATCAAATCTGAGTCAGATTTGAGTCAGATCTGAGCAAGATGTTGATGATTTAATCTATGAGAATATTAAATCTAAGTCAGATCTGACTCAGATTTGAGCAAGATGTTGATGATTTGATCTGTGAAAGTATCAAATCTGAGCAAGATCTGAGTTAAATTTGAGCAAGATGTTGATGATTTGATCTATGAAAGTATTAAATTTAAGCAAGATCTGACTCTCTGAGAACGTGACTTAGCTGATCAATTTTTGCGCTTTTTGCATATCTTACACTTCTCTTGACGTTTTTGCTTCTTTCACTCGTCAATGATTTGCTTGTTGCTTGTCATAAAGTTCAAATCATAAACTGTGTTATATTGATTTCAATCAATGAAATTATTGACGTAAAATCTGATGTGCATCTGATTTGCAGATACAAGATGTGCACTGCGAATTATATGCAAAAGATCGTAGAAGTGACAAGAGTTTAAAAGTCTTGAATTTTGAAATGTATTTGATGAAAAGTTCTTCACTTCATGCATGTCATGCACTGAATGTGTAGCTTTTTTGTTTATTCAGTGCTTTAGTTTGAATAGTGTCTCTGTGTATCTTTGTGATCATTTCTTGAAATTGAGTCGTTGATAATCAAGTATGATGATAATAATCTGTACTTGTTCTACACATTTTTCACTGCTCTTCATCAACTTGTTGTTTTGATAGTCTTTCTTCGACTCAGATTTCTGTATTCATACATTGTCTCTTCATCGTAAGATTTTTTCACATCAGCTGAGAGTATCATTCTTCTTGATGATAATATTTACAGATTTCTTGATCTTTTTCTCTTCACTGTATCTTTTAACAATCAAGAAGAACATGAAGAATTGCAGTTTTGTTGATCGAGACTTGCTGTTGAAGAAATCACAGTTGATTGATGTCGTTGAAGTCTGCATATGATTAACAACAGTCTTGCTGAAACGTAGATAATTTGCAGCTCTGCTTCTTGTCTTTAGTGCAACAGTTTCTTCTTTCACACTTGAGATGTTTGAAGTCTCATTGACAGCTTTCTTTACGCTAAGAAACTGCAAAGCTTCGTCGTAGATGACTTCATTCATGATGTTCAATGTCTCTTTCTTTCTCAATATTCGCTGCATCTCTCTCAGTTTCTGACGCAGTCAATGCAATTCATTCTCGATTAGACTGTTCTCGATTCTAGAAATTCTTCAACGCTTTTGCTCTTGAGTCATCAAGCACTTATCAAGATGTCGCATAAGTGAATTGTAGTTCTTCACTTCAAATTCACATGCAATGCATTTGCAAGACATTGAGTTCAAGTTTTTTAAGTCTTTGTGATTTTGAATACGGTAAAAGCAAAGATCTAATAGTCATTAAGCAAAAACTAATGCATTGATCTCAAACATGCTTAGTCATGTATGTTTAAAAGTGCTGTGATGAAAATCTCTGTTATTGAATTACATATCTAGAAAGATCAAAATCATCTTCATGCTGCTGCTTAAATTACATCTTGAATCGACGTCTCATTCTTTTGATCATCACTATTTATGCTATTTGCATTTTCTGACATTATTGTCTTATTCTTGACTATTCAAAAGACATTTGCTGAGAAGTTAATCTTCTTCTTGCACTTTTCTGTCACAATTCTTTCGAAATTGATTCTTGAAAAGATAACATAATAGTAGACTTTATTAAAGTTGCTCTGTCAATGTGCATGCTTTGAAACTTGCTTCGTTAATTTGAGTTTTTGAATAGACTCACAGAGAATGACAAGTTCTGCACGTTGAAGATTCACGCTCTCACTCATAATATTTGCAAGATTGATGAGAATGTCTGATTGATCATTCTGCTTAAGATCTTCTGCGAAATCTTTCTTTAACATGAAAGTGAGTTGAGCTAATGCTTTCTGCTTGATCTTGTCATGAAACATTCTTGATGTGCAATTAAGTGTAAAGTGTTCTTGAATAAACTATATCATGAGAGTTAGTATCTGATACGAAGAAAATGAGATGACTACTGAAAAAGAAGCACAACATCTGATATCTAAAGCAGAAAAACTCAGAATAATGATACACTTACTCATTTCACGATCAAAGTCATCTTGAGAAAGAACGACATAATTAAAGTCAATTTGTTAATAAGTTCAGAACTCAGCAGAATCTGCATGATTGCTTGAAGTTTAAGACAATTTTGAACAAGTTCTTAATAAACGTTGACTAGAGAGAATGTTGACAGCATTCAATCAATGATTCAATTCATGCAAGCTGTTTGAACGTTGTCATTCGTGAAATGCATATCTAGTTTCTTGTCATTTATGAAAAGTCATGACAAATCATTACACACTCGAAGCATTCTAGCTTTATCAATAATTTTGATAGTCTTCATTTTCATAGATCTCTCATTCTTCTTCTGAAGTTTAGAATTCTCATCTCACTGCGTCTGTAAATATTCAAGATTTGTCAAAGCTTAACTCTTTCACTGTTGAATCTGTGCTTGATATTGTTCAGCGTACTCTGTAAGAAATTGACATGTAGCTGTTCTTGATATCAGAGCATCTAGTTTCAACAAACAATCATTGAATCAACAACTTTCTTCATGATAACAAATTAATGCATTGAGCAAAGCTGTCGCGAAGCAATCAACAGCGCTGCGCGCTTCTTGAACCGTTTAATTCAACTCACTATCTCTCTCTTTGACAATGAGCTTGATGAATTCTTTTAGACGCGTGAAATAAAGATTGAAGAGATGATGATTTGAATTATTTCATGCAGATGACAAAGCAATATTGAGAGCATCAATGATATTTGAAGAATCAACACTGATCAGCATGCTTGACATTGACATAAGTCAAAAGTGTTGTAAAGATCTTTCATTTTTCATCTGTCTCAAGTCTTTTCAAGAACTCACTCGTATGTTTTTGACATTGTGACTCTCGTCGACATAAGCAAAGTCAACGTGCATAGTACTCATTACAATCTTTTTCTTCATTGTCATTTTTCTCTTCGTTCATCTTTCAACGTGAATGCTTGTAAATTTCTTAGAGATTCGCATGTGATAAATCTTTCAGATTGACACAATTTAGATAAAAGTACTTTATTTTGAAGATTGTTCATATTGAGTCTCTAGCAGCGAATTTCAACTTGTTAATCATTTGAGATTAGAATTCATCAAAGTTTGAAGCTGATTCTTTACATTCACTAAAATTACATCATTGAATGATAAGAATTTGTGTAGCGACAGAATTTTAATGTCAAGAACTTTCAGATCAACATACTTGTTGATTATTGCAAATCACTCATCAATGTTGAAGATCAACATTATAAAGACGCTGAGTTCATTGATAAATCAATTGTGATGTAGTTTGCATTCAGACTTGCATGAACATCAAGCGAATCACTTTCAATCGATTTTAGATAGCAAATAAACAGAGTCACTGAGTGCGTCTTGAAAACAATGACGTGAAATATTCAATTCTTTCTTTCATTCTTTTCAAATCTCTCTTCACTTCAGTCAAAGCTGCATGCAAAACACAGCGATAGCGAGCGCTTTGATGATCTACGATCAAGCAACATTAGCTACTTAAGCAACATTAAGAATGAGCGACTGTATCTTGCTCAATCTCATTTCATCTTTGATTAATTCTTCATACAAATCATCAGCATCACTGTTCATGCAAGCGATGATCAAGACTAGATGCAATTGTCAATGAAATATTGACAAGAGAAGATTAAGCAACATTCATTTGATAAAATCTTTGATGAATTTAGAAGATATGAATATCAGATGAGTTGATTGAGCTCATGATTTCTCTTCAAAATGCTCACAGAGCTGATTATTCTGAGTAGCTAATACTCTGAGAAAAAGATGAGTTATATCATTCATGTAAAAGAGCAAATACTAATCATTGATTTTAATTTTTTTCGTCGTTATCTTCATCACTATCACTTCTCTTCAACTGATTGCTTGAATCATTGATGAAAGAAGATGATGCTGTCGTAATCATCACATCTGTCTCTGTAATTGAATCTCTTGAATTATTCGCATTTGTATGCTTCAAGATGCTTATGCTTGAGACAGACTCATCATAAGAGAAAATATTATTTGTGAAGCTTTTAAACTTAATTCACTTTCGCATAACTTTGCTATTGAAAGAATTTAATTTTGAATCTTTTGCACTATTAATTTGCATATGCTTCGATTTATTTGAACAAAGAAATCAGCGAAAAGTGATAGAAAAAGTAAACACAATGTTGTATGCTAATCTTTGATATTTGCAGAGCGTATTGATAACTTTGCATGATGATGACTGAACGAGAAAATTATTGATATCATGATGCTCAAAAGTTGATTAACAGAAAAGAGAATTATCGTCGTCACTGTCTCAAGATTAGAAAAAAGCAGAAAAGACTTTGAGTTGACATATCAAGCTCATTCTGACTTCAGACATTAATCTTGAGAAAATTTTGCAAATGATTTTGCTGTGCAATGATTGCATTGCGCAGATTTCGATTCAAAGCAATGTTGATAATACTTTGAGAAGCTTCATAGAAAATGCAATGTCTATCATCATTGAGAAAGATATCACTTGTCTTAATTGACTAAAGAAATGAGGCGAAGATAATGTCTTGAAGCTCAAGAGATGAGTCAGATGTTGCACTGAACAGTTGCTCAGTGAGTACTACGTATGACATGAATCATATGCTAAGTTGAGATAAAAAGATTGAAAACTCAAAGTGTTTGAGACTTGATGAAGAGTAATATGATAACACTGTTGATTTTACAGATAACTCAGAGTTGAAGAGACTTGAATGAGACTGAGATGATGACGCTGATAATTGTACAGAAGATTCAGAGTAGAAGATACTTGATGAAGATTGATGTGAAGACGCTGATGATCATGATGAAGATAAAGAGACGAAGATGAGCGTGATGAGCATCAAAGAAAGCTTTTCAAAGATTAACTGAATGATCTTGAATTTTCATTGCTTTGCAGAACTTTTCTCTTACTCATACTCTTTTGTCAGCGTTGCTCATGTATATGACAGTTCTCTGACACAAACGTTACTCAAAGATAGAAAAATCTATAATCTCAATCTTATTTGTAAATTCTGATTGAAGTCATTCAATCATCTTCTTTCATTTAAATCTCAAAAGTTTGCAAGAATTCAATTCATTCTTAAATGCTTTCAAGAAAAGATCGTGTTTCTTTAGCAATGCAATCATTCTGTTGAAAAGATGTTTGATAATGTTTTCTTGCAATGAATATGCTGACTTTATGTACTCTTGACTTTAAGATCTGAGATCAACGTTATAATCAAAGTTGAACTGTGAGATTTGAAAAATCATATTGTTTAAGCTATGTGATGAGTAGAAGAATAATCTAGAATGAGACAAGTAATTAAAGATTGATGAGTGATATGAAATAAGATGAAATAATGAATGTGAAGTGAGAGTTAACTTTAATTTTGTTTGCATAAAACACGTTTGTATATAAAGAAAATTCATCGACTAAAAGTTGATGATGCACAGTCACATGATTTGAGACAGAATATTTGATACTTTCACAAATCACATCATCAACATCTGACTCAGATCTCGCTCAGATTTAATACTTCAACAGATCAAATCATCAATATCTGACTCAGATATTTTGCTCAGATTTAATACTTTTATAGATCAAATTATTAACATCTTGCTTGAATCTGAATCAGATCTCACTCAGATCTTGCTCAAATATCTTGCTTAAATCTTGTTCAAATTTAATACTTTCATAAATCAAATTATCAACATCTTGCTTAAGTCTGAGTCAGATCTGACTCAGATTTAATACTTTTACAAATCAAATTATCAACATCTGACTCAGATATCTTGCTCAGATTTTACTCAAATTTAATACTTTCACAAATCAAATCATCAACATCTTGCTCAAATTTAACTCAGATTTAATACTTTTATAAATCAAATCATCAACATCTTGCTTGAATCTGAGTTAGATTTCACTCAGATTTAATATTTTCACAGATCAAATCATCAAGATTTAACTCAGATCTGAGCTAAATATCTGAGTAAGATTTGAGCAAGAAGATTCTTAAGTTGACAAGTATTAACAAAGCAAATAAATATGAGCAAGATCTGAGCAAGAAGAGCTGAGTGAAATATGAGCAAGATTTGAATGAGAAGATTGTAACAAATGTTGACAAAGCAAGAAGATTTAAACAATAACTCAATCAAGAACTTAATGACAGACAAGATTTAAGCAAGAGAGTGTAAATAAAATTCAAGTAATCAAACAGAAGTAAGATCAAAGCAAGAAGAATTAGTCAAGATTTGCGTAAGAACAGAAGCTTTCAACATATAATAAACAAATCAATGAGTTACAACTGCTTCAAGTTACAGACATGTGTATTCTGCTTTATATCATCGATAATCATCATGTCACTTGTACTCACTGTGTTACATCATCTGTAATCATGATGTCGCTTGTACATGTATTCTGCTCTCTGTATTCTGCTGCTTGTCAGTCATACTCACGCTGCAGTCATATCAATGTATTCTGTTTCATGTTATCTGTAATCATCATGTTGTCTGTAATCATTATGTTGTCTGTAATCATCATGTTGTTTGTAATCATTGTGTTGTTTGTAGTCATTGTGTTGTCTGTAATCATCATGTTGTTTGTAGTCATCATGTTGTCTGTAATCATCATGTTGTCTGTAGTCATCGTGTTGTCTGTAATCATAAGATCACATCATTTTAGTCACGATGTCACTCATATGTATATTCTGCTTCTTGTATTCTGCTTCTTGTGTTCTGCTTCTTGTGTTCTGCTTCTTATGTTCTGCTTCTTGTATTCTGCTTCTTGTATTCTGCTTCTTGTATTCTGCTTCTTGTATTCTGCTTCTTGCATTCTGCTTCTTGTGTTCTACTTCTTGTATTCTGCTTCTTGTATTCTGCTGCTTGTCGCTCATACTCACGCTGCAGTCACACTGATATGTGTATTCTGCTCTGTGTCACTCGTAGTCACTGTGTTGCCTGTAGCTATGAGATCGCGTCATCTTAGCCTCGATGTTGCTCGTACATATATTCTGCTTCTTGTATTCTTCTGCTTGTCGCTCATATTCACGCTGTAGTCATACTGATATGTGTATTCTGCTTCATGTCGTTCGTACTCACTATGTAGTTCATAGTCACGATGTTCCATCACTCATTTCATGCTGCCGCTCATACTCAATGTGTCACTCAATACTAGAACAATGCTTCTACACAGTGTAGATTGATCTAAAGATTGTACTACAATTTACATTACTAACTACAATGAACATCAAGTTAACATCTATGAGGTGGGTTTTGAATTTTGAGGTGGGTTCACGACTTCGCTCGCCTGACGTTCGACGTTCGACGTTCGACGTTCCGAGTTATTTCAGTTTGCACGGTACGGTCTGCCGTACATTTGTATAGAAAATTTGCAACATAAGCTCGTCCCTGAAACATGCAGAAAGATATTACGCCGGCTAAAGACTCGCTAAATGCGAAGATTGAGAGCTGGGAAGAAAATTGAGCAATGTTTGTGCAATATGGTTTTCCTTACATATGTTCGCCATCTCTCCGTTTCTTTCTTCCTTACTATACTTTCATCCTCTTTCGATTTTGGAAAGGAAAATTTGAAAAAAGCTCGCTCATCATAAACGTCAGCGCTAAAACGCGGAGTGCAAGAAGGAGACATTAGGAACGTAAAGGGTGTAATCGACATAGGGAATCGTAAAAGTATGTCGTCATAAGATATCAATCGTGGGTGAAGTCAATTTTTTACGCTCGTGGCGACGACGGCGAGAACGATCTGTGGCATCATTAGGTGGGATTTTCCAAGCACACTAGGCGTCAACTTACAATGGCAGCGATGATGAGTAGGCCAACAATCGACATCAACTGATTGAGGCTTCGCCACCATCTTGCGTTCTCGTAACGCTTTTCATCGACGGGATCAAGGGCGTTTTCGAGGTCTCGAAACATCGTCACGCGGCTAACATGCAGGGCAGGGTCTTTTTCATTGTGTATCGGACGAGGCGGTAGAGGTAGGAAGGAAGCGATAAACCAGGCTGGATCATGTTAGAATTCCCGAAAGGGAAACGATGGAGGCCTGACTTACCTATAGGGAATACAAAGCCGACAGCGAACAAAATAATCTGTGCAGTCCGTCTACTCATAGTGTGTCCTTCGGCTTGCTCGTCTAGACTTGGCGGCTGGAACATGCTTCTCCGGCCCATGGCTCTCCTGTCATGCCACAAATGAGGTGACCAGATTTGCGAGACCTTTCGCCTTGGCTGGCCTTGAACTTCCACCAGTGTGGCACCTGAAGGCTGCAAAGGCTCGGTGGGCTCCGCAGGCTCTATCGCCATTGACTCTCGGTCCCCTCGTCGCTCATCTCCTTCGCGAGGTCGAGTTCGAGGGCGTGAAACGCCAATGGAGACCTCGGACGTCGAAGGACCGGTTTGCGGGCGAAGTTCGCTGATGGACTCCCGGCTTCGTGCGTAGTAGGTTCTGGAACTAATTTCAGCATCGGGTATGACCTCACTGCGCCAAATTTGACTTACTTCGCCCATGCTGGAATGCTGTCTCGGAGAAAACTTCCTCTCCTTCCAGGCCTTGTCTGTAACGCATTCCGGCGTAGACTCGGATACGAGTCTCGTGAAAAGAAGCTACGAAAGCCCGAGTCCCGAGATCCAGGTATTGGCGATAGCATTTCAGGAACGTTGTCGTCACGCTCGTTGACGACGCGAATGGTTGAGCCTGTGGTATTCCTACTCCTGCGAGGACTCAGAGCTGGTATCGAAGGCGGATTCGAAAGATCTGGAGTTCCCTCCGACTCAACAGTGGAGAGATGAGGGTTCCAACGGTCTGGGTGATGTTCGAATGTACGCGGTGGTCGGCTAGGAACGTTTCTCGAAGACTCTGCCCATGATCCTGATGCTGTTGGTGGACGAATGACAGGATACTGAAGGCTTACGTCGCTGTTGCTCGACGCTTGCACATTTGCATACATAGGGCCGGAAGAGGCATGACGCCTTTCTGTAAGCGCCCCCTCCGGGAAGACATCATCAGAAGCGGTCCACGAGCCTGCGGATGCCGGGGGAACCCTCTCTTCACGTCCCCTAGGGTTCACTCTTAAAGGCGCAGGAAGAGAGTCTCTCGAGCTATTGGAAAACCCTGAGACTGGGCTTGGGAAGGCCGTGTATGAGCCACGAACTCGGCCCTTGGGTCTCAGGACCGTTCCGGTAGAATCAGCGGACGACAGAGAATTGTCGGAAGATTTGGCTGCCACAGGCTGTCGAGTGGAGTTGTCATTAAAGTTTTGCATGAACGAAGGTGATCCTAGCGCCTCGGTCCGGCTGGACACGCTGGGTAGCTGCACGATCTCATCTGATAGTCGCTCGTCTTCGTCAATGCAGTGATCCATAGCGAGTAGCCGGGTATCGACATTGGTTTCAACTGCAGCCGTCCGTTCCAAGTCTCGTGTAAATGGCAACGTCCGCCCAAATGAGTCGGCTGTCGATGGTTGAAAGGATGCTCCATTATTGATGTTGGCAGGGCTAGCTATTTCTTTGCCCTTGGTTGTGGGAAACCGTGATTCTAGGTGTTCCTGCCCCAGATCGTCTACGGGACTACCCTCTTGTGAAACACTATCATCCTCAAACACGAACCCTTGTCTCTTAGGCGAAAGGATGTGAGACGGGTGGGTGGGGTACGGATTGCTTGGATATATCGGTGCTCCAGGTTCTCCGATCATGCGTAGGGTAGGTGATGCGACTGAATTGGTATGGGAATCGGATCTTTCGTGTAACGGTTGTCTTGGAGGAGAGGACCTCAATGGATTTGGGAGGTGAGACATTATCGGCGGTCGTAAATGGCATAACGTTGAAGAAGGGTGGTATTATATTTTGTGCTTGGACAAGTATGTGGTTCTGTGCTTTTTCCCCCCTTTTTGGTAGATATTGAGAAATGCCTGGCGGGCGACTGGGAGGACGACTGGAAGGGCGCTGGAAATGACACGACGTGAAAAGGTATTAATTAATGGGTGACCGAAGGAGTGACTGGTGAACGGAAATCGTAAACATCTATTAATGAGTGTATAGAAGGTTAATCATCAAAATGCAATGAAGGAGTACTGTAGTATGTAGAGGGAAAGGTAAGAAAGGAAATCCAGGAGAATTAATCGATAGGGAAGTGGGATGTTTTCCTTTAGGGGGTGGGTGGATTGCGGGATTGATTTCAGCCCTCAGCCTCCCGCGATTAGCCAGGTACCAACATGCAAAGGTCGACCAATGGCACCTGTCTTGAGATGGCTTTTGCTTACGGTTTTCGAAGAATTATTGCTTTGATCAAGTAGAAGTTTTGTTTTTTTCTATTTGGAAAAGCAGAGCAAGAAGACGAAGTCGAGAAATAGGCATGATGGGGGGGGGACTACTCGTACAAGTTACGATACTTTTCTCAATCATTTTCCACAATCTTTATCGATTGGAGATTAAAAGTACAATTCTGCGACGCGAACCGCGTTTGTTTCTATAATTAATTAATTTCCAAAATCGTTTGGAATTTCCCCTGGGTTCCGTCGACTGATTATTAACCTTGTTCGGGTTAGACTGTCCGTCGATTGGAAGCGAGTCCAATGGCTCCTCCCGGCATGCTTGGCACTCCCAGGCCCAATCAGTCGTCATCAGACGAAACACCGTGAAGCCTACGGAGTACTTGACTCCGTACAACTAAGTGTCTCTGAAACTTCTTCACTACAAGTAACTAACGCAGGGTGAAAAAGATGGTGACATCTGCACCCTGACAGGAACAACCGCCATGGCTCCTACCGGCTTGTATCAGCGTCTCTCTAACTACATCATGGACGGTAAGTCTGTCGTAAACGCCGTCAGTGGTTCGTCAAGGATTGATATGCTGATAGAAGACGAGGCAGGAAAAGAACCACAGCCTGTGCTTTCCACCACTGCTGCTGCGGTTATTTCGGTACGTAGCCTCTTCTTTACTTGTTTTCATCATCCCTCGGAATATTATCTGCACATCATGTTTGTAGCTGTTGCCCCTTTTGAACCTCTACAACGTGTGATCATATCTTAAAAAGCTTTCCTTCGACTGTCCTATCCCGCCACTCACCACCGGCCCCAGATAACCTACACCCTCCTCTATGTCCTCCCCTTCTACCTCTCCCCCACCACCCGCCCCTCGCCGACCCTCTCCCGCGACGCCCCCTCCGTCATCCGCGCTCGCATCCGCTTCGTCACCGCCTCCGTCACTCTCTGCTCCATCGCCACAATCTACATCCTCTCCACCCACGCCCACGCCTCTCCCTCCGAGATCCTCCGCCTCCTGGGCTGGTGGCCCGTCCGCCCTTTGGCAATCTTGAAGAGCTTATTTCTTACGGCTATCCTCTTTGCGGGCCCTCTGTTCGAAAAGGGGGTTTGTGAATCAGGATGGCGGGAGTGGATCCGGGGACGCAGCTTGCATGAGACGCTGAGTAGCTGGATCGGCTGGCGGAATTACATCGCTGTACGTCCCTCTCACAAGGCCCACCCCTCCCCCAATTAACCACTCCGCAGGGCCCTCTAACAGAAGAACTCCTCTTCCGCTCCCTCCTCCTCCCTCTACACACCCTAACCCCCCTCACCCCCACCCCTCTCATCCTCCTCCCCCCCCTCTACTTCGCAATCGCCCACATCCACCACTTCTACGAATACACCCTCACGCACCCCTACACGCCCCTGCTCCCCTGCTTCCTGCGCTCTGCGCTGCAGTTCGTCTATACGACCCTGTTTGGCTGGTATGCGAGTTTTTTGTTTTTGCGAATGGGCAGTCTGTGGGCCGTGGTGCTGGTGCATGCGCTTTGTAATTGGTGCGGGTTGCCTAGGGTTTGGGGCCGTGTGGAGGCCGGGGAGGTGGTGGGACCGCCCGTGGGGAGGGGGAAGGAGGATGGGGCCGGTGGGGGGGTGGAGGTTGCGGGGGGGAGGCTGGGCATGGGGTGGACGGTGGCGTATTATGTGATTTTAGTCGGTGGGGCGGTGGGTTTTGCGAGGGAGTTGTGGCCGATGACGGTGTCGAGACACGGGTTGATGAAAAACTGAGGGACGAGACATTTCTCGTCGATTCTTGATATCTCATACCGCTAATACACCGATCAATCTCGTGGAGAATCCTCGAAGCCTGCGTGTTGTGCTCGAGCAGATGCTTGCGTATGCTCAAGATCAAGAGCCCTCCGCCATATGTTCTGAGCGCATCACCAACGCCGCCGGCTCGGATGTGAACGCCTCGTACGCCCTTTGCGCCGCCTGATACAAGCACACCCCGCCAGCCCAGACATTTCCTATCCCAATGCCAGTCACTTCCCCTGAGCTCTCCTCGTAGAGAGTCAGATTGTTACCACCAGCTCTTCCCCCATTTACCCTCCCCACCCTCCCCCAAATCAACTCCCCTCAAACAACCCCTCCTTCATCCCCAGCCGACACAGCTTCGCCACACACCCCCACAACTGCACCAGCGTCTGCACCCCCTCCAGCACCCGCATATGGCAAAACCCAATCTCCCGAATAAACTCCAACCTCATCCCCTCACTTAGCCCCTCCACGCTCTTCGTAACCCGGAACATCGTGCTGATAATGTCATGACAGCTATACCCCAAATCCCACAGCTCGCTCACGCCCGCGACGGCCTCTTCGACGCGCGAGCCGTGGCACGCTTTGATGACCGCTTGCACTTTGACCGGGTGCGGACTGTCGACGACGCGGAAGACGTTTTCACCGCTCACGAGCCCGAAGCCCGCGGCCGTGCTTTGCAGGTTGTTGATGGCCTGACGCATGTCGCCCTCGGCGCTGAACACGAGCGCCGCGAAGCCATCGTCTGTATACTCGACCTTTTCCGCCTCGGCAACCTGCAGCAGGCGCCTCACGATCTCGGCGTCCGAGAGGCGGGCGTAGCGCAGGATGGCGCAGCGGGACTGCAGGGGCTCGATGATTTTGTTGGACATGTTGCAGGCGAAGGCGAAGCGGGTGGTGGTGGAGTAGATTTCCATGGTGCGGCGGAGGGCTTGCTGGGCGCCCGAGGTCATGCTGTCGGCTTCGTCGAGGATGACGAGTTTTTGGCGGCCGGAGGGGAGGGTGACTTTTTTTTGGGCGAAGCCTTTGATGCGGTTGCGGACGACGTCGATGCCTGTATGAGAGAATCGTTAGTACGAGGGATAGCGGTGGGGGCAAGGGGTTTTGGAGTACCTCGCTCGTCGCTAGCGTTGAGCTCGAGGACAGCCTCCTTGTATGCGTCGCCTAGGAGCTGCCTTGCAAGACACAATATCGATGTCGTTTTGCCGATTCCTGGCATCCCAGAGATAATAACATGTGGCATGTTTCCATCTTTGGCGATAATTTTGAGGCGCTCAATTGTCTCGGAGTTGCCGACTATATCGTCTAAATATACCGGTCTGTACTTCTCTACCCTGGGTGCTTGTTAGAATTGTAGGTAACGGAAGTTGATAATTGGATATACCACGGCAAATCGTAGGATGCAGCGGTGCCATTCGTGTTTGCCTTGATACTGTTACCAGCGGCAGCTGACGATGATTCCGCTTTGGATGACATTGTGAGCTTGTTGGTAAAAGGCAAGGGTTCCGTTGAAAGCCGTGGGAGACGCGATTAGCTAGCGCGTGACCCCAATGGGGATAAGCTCAAGCACGTGATTTATCGGCTAGTAGAGTACCATACAGGTACTCTTTAGGTACCTTACGTTGAGTTGTTTAATTATATTAGGTTCGATTCCTAACAGCGCTGGTACAATGGTGTTGTGGTTATCTTCTTCTTTGCCTTACGGAGAATATCATACCAAAATTTAATAAGTATATCACAGCGCCATGGCAGAGTACATAAAGGTCAGACTAGACATTAGGAACGGCATGTCTTTCCTCTACTTAGAGATAGTCAAACAAGCGCAGAAAGACTCGTGGAAAAGAAATGCGGTACAATAGTCCATCTCATCATACCTCCGCGCATTCGACGTATTACTCACCGAATCGCGATATATGCAGGCTTCGTAACCCAAGTTTGTGTGGTAGGATCGTAAGAACTCTCTGCTAGGGTCGAATCACTGGCCTGGTAGTAAATGTAGACTATCGTTGAGTGGGGTGCCAGCAATGCAGCACTTAGACAGTTGTAGGGACTGATTGCTGTCGTCCAGGACGATTGATAAGATTCGGACGTTGAATTATTCGAAATAAGACTCTATACTTGCACGGCGATGGTATTGTTCGGCTGTAGGTGGACTGTGGCTGTGTTGTTTTGAGGAAGAAGAACTAATGATATGTCTGTACTAAAACTAGTGCTCTCCATTGGAGAAGAAAGAGGTCCTGATTGGTATTAGCTCTGCATTTCAGTTCCATTGAACGAAAGCACAAACTATTATCTGTATTGGTGACATTGACTCTGGTGTTTTGGTACCGGTCGCTGAATTGCCAAAGCATGTCCACTATATATAAATCTTGAGGGACTCCAATGGTTC
>JAABUS010003603.1_pt1 | contig 24614 bp, 26 predicted proteins | sample 5560161 | NCBI WGS metagenome assembly JAABUS01 (sample SAMN10711885, study PRJNA513376) | rock metagenome | isolation source: Antarctica rocks | place: Antarctica: Victoria Land, Trio Nunatak nord | collected 2016-01-04
TTCAGGAAGGTAAAGAATCTATAACTGAGGAGAAGGAAATAAATAAGCTGGAAAATCTGGACAACGTTTCAGTAGTATATCAACCTATGTTGTGCCAGCATTGTGACCATGCACCTTGTGAAACGGTTTGTCCGGTACTTGCAACAGTTCATTCTTCAGAAGGATTAAACCATATGGCTTACAACCGCTGTATCGGAACCAGGTATTGTGCTAATAATTGCCCATACAAAGTCAGAAGGTTCAATTGGTTCAATTACTGGAATGATTCCAGGTTTGATAACTATTTAAACAATGAACATGTTCAGTTAGTGTTAAACCCTGATGTAACGACCCGTTTTCGCGGGGTAATGGAAAAATGCAGTATGTGTATTCAGCGTATCCAAGCAGGAAAGCTAAAAGCTAAAATCGATCAAAGGTCATTAAAAGACGGAGAGATTAAAACTGCTTGTCAGCAAACTTGTCCTACTAATGCCATTATATTTGGTAATGTAAATGATCCTGAATCAGAAGTTGCCAAAGCATTAAAAAGTGAAAGGACGTATTATGTATTGGAGGAACTTAATGTGCAGCCTGGCATTGGCTACCAGGTTAAAGTAAGAAATACCAATGAAACTGTGGCCTAATTATAAATTAACGAAATAATAGTATGTCATCTCATCACGAATCCATAATCAGAGAACCTTTAATTACAGGTGATAATATTACTTATGCCAAAATCACAGATGATATTTTGGTTCCGGTAGAAAATATGCCTAATAAAGCCTGGTGGATTGGCTTTACTATAGCTTCCGCTGGTGCTACTCTTTGGTTAGTGGCAGTGTGTTATACTTTTTGGTATGGTATTGGAGCTTGGGGCCTGAATAAAACTGTTGGTTGGGCTTGGGATATTACTGGATTTGTTTGGTGGGTTGGTATTGGCCATGCGGGTACACTAATATCTGCCGTTCTTTTATTATTTCGTCAAAACTGGCGCAATTCTATTAACCGCTCTGCGGAAGCAATGACTATTTTCGCCGTAATATGTGCTGCTACCTATATTGTTGCACACATGGGACGTCCATGGATGGCTCTTTATTCACTTCCTTTACCAAATCAATACGGTTCTTTGTGGGTGAACTTTAACTCACCGTTGATATGGGATGTTTTTGCCATATCTACATACTTCTCTGTCTCCTTGGTTTTCTGGTACACAGGTTTATTGCCTGATATTGCTACTATTCGCGACAGGGCTACTGGTTTACGCCGTAGAATTTATTCAGTTATGTCATTTGGATGGAATGGTTCAGTAAAAACATGGCAACGTTTTGAGGCAGTGTCTTTGGTACTTGCAGGTGTTTCTACACCATTAGTGTTATCCGTACATACAATCGTATCTATGGACTTTGCAACATCGTTAGAGCCTGGATGGCACACTACTATTTTCCCGCCATACTTTGTTGCCGGGGCTATATTCTCCGGGTTTGCAATGGTGTTGACACTTCTTTTAGTAGTGAGAAAAGTAATGGGTTTAGAAAACTACATTACTATGTTTCATATTGAATCTATGAATAAGATTATTATTCTGACAGGTTCTATTGTAGGTGTAGCTTATTTGACAGAATTTTTTATTGCCTGGTATTCTGGTTCTGAATATGAGCAATATGCTTTTATCAACCGCTCCACCGGCCCTTACTGGTGGGCATATTGGACTATGATGACCTGTAATGTTATTACACCTCAGCTTTTTTGGATCAAGAAGATTAGAGTTAGTATTCCTGCAACTTGGGTTTTATCCATTATCGTTAATATTGGGATGTGGTTTGAACGCTTCGTAATTATTGTAACCTCTTTACACCGCGATTATCTACCATCAAGCTGGGTGATGTTTTATCCAACTTGGGTGGAAGTAAGTATATTTGTTGGATCGATAGGTGTGTTCTTTACTTTGTTCCTACTCTTTTTACGTGTACTACCTTCGATAGCAATGGCTGAGGTAAAACTGTTGCTAAAAAGTTCTAGTGAACAAGAAAAAAAGAAACTCTTGCAGCAAGGTCAATTGGACGGCGCTCAAACAGAATTTTATAAAGAAAATTTGATTAAGTATGATAGCATTGAAAAAGCTGAATACGTAAATATTTAATGATTATGGATAGCACAAAATATATACTTGGTATTTTTGAGGATCCTGATGAAATGATGCAGGGTATAGATAATCTGAAAGAAAAAGGAATTTCAATTTACGATGTTTTTACACCCATGCCTATCCATGGAATCGAAAACAAATTAGGCATAAAAGAATCTAGGTTGCCAATTGCAGCATTCATATTTGGCTGCTTAGGTTGTACAGTAGCATTTTGCATGTTGTATTATATGTTAGTGCAAGATTGGCCAATGAACATCGGTGGAAAACCTCATTTTGCCATTCCTGATTTTGTTCCAATTTGCTTTGAATGGACTGTTTTGTTTAGTTCTTTTGGTATGGTGTTTACTTATTTTTATGCAAATCACCTTTTTCCGGGACGTGTTCCCCGCGTTATGGATCTGAGAGCTACTGATGATCGTTTCGTAATTGCTATTAATGCAAAAATAAATACTGCTCATGATCAAATTGATTCTTTGTTGAAACAAGCCGGAGCTGTAGAAATTAAGCATAACGACAGAAAATATGTTAACTATGAATAGATTTAAGCTGCTAAGTATAATTGGAGTAGGTACTGTAGTAGTGTCTTTCTTGCTTACTGCTTGTGGTAAAGATAAGCGTAGTACAGGATGGGAGTATGCTCCAAACATGTATGAACATATTGCTTATGATCCGGATCAAGCAAATACCAATTTTAAGGATGGAAAAACAGCACAGGTGCCACCGTCAGGCACAATCCCTATTGGCTTCGTTCGGTTTGACTATCCTAATACTAAAGATGGATATGAAAAGGCTAGTATTGAAGTAGTGAATAAATATATTTCTGATTCCAAAAATATGGCTGATGGTAAAATATTGTTCGAACATTTTTGTTCTCCATGCCATGGTTTAGAGGGACAAGGTGATGGTTTAGTTGTTCAACATGGTTATCCTGCGCCGCCATCTTATTCAAAAGGTCAGTCTTCAAGGGGGGGGCCAATGAAAGATCTTACAGATGGGAAAATATATCATACCATTACATATGGATTAAATGCTATGGGTTCTTATGCTTCCCAATTAAACCCTGATGAACGATGGAAAGTAGTCCTTTATATTCACCAATTACAAAAATTATAATTTCTATCGATTGATGAAAGCTATTAATTACGACCAACAGTTCGAGTTTACAGGAAAAGCTAAAACCTACAGCTTAATTGCCATAGCAATTGGTTTGTTAGCTATTGCTTTTGGATTTATTGCAGGTCATACCGAACGTACATTTGCAAACCTTTTGTTAATGAGTTATTATTTTGCTTGTGTTTGTATGCAGGGAATCCTTTTTTGTTCTATTCAATATGTGGCTCAGGCAGGATGGTCTGCCTCTATCTTGCGTGTTCCGCAAGCTTATGCAAAAGTTCTTCCTTATGCAGCGTTTATTTTAATTGCAGTAATAACATTAGGCTTGATTACAAATCATGAAGTATTAGAAGATGGAAAGAAAATTGCAGAACCTTATCTGTATAGCCATTGGGCCACTAAAGGATTAAGCGTAAAAGGAAGTGAAAATTATGATGCTATTATTGCTGGAAAATCTGTCTATCTTAATATACCTTTTTTTATTGCCCGTTTAATTATCTTTTTAGGGTTGTATTGTATTTTTGGTGCTATGCTTACTAAGTATTCTAATAATGAGGATAATTTAGGTGGTATGTTTAATTATAATAAAAGCTTTAAAATTTCGGCTATATTCCTAATCATTTTTGGTTTTACAACTCCAATTTTTGCTTTTGATGCAATTATGTCTTTAGAAGCGCATTATTATTCTACTTTGTTTGGGTGGTACAATTTTGCTGCCTTGTGGGTTAGCGGACTTTCAGTGCTAACAATAACTGTAATTGTACTTAGGCAAAATGGTTATATGACTTGGGTAACAGACAATCATTTGCATGATTTAGGCAAATTAGTTTTTGCATTTTCTATCTTCTGGACCTACCTATGGTTTTCTCAGTTTTTACTCACTTATTACGCAAACTTACCCGAAGAAAGTATTTACTATTATAAAAGATGGGAACCAGAATTTAAGCCTTGGTTTTGGTTAAATATTGTTATCAACTTTTGTACGCCTGTATTATTATTGATGTCACGGGATGCGAAAAGGGCACCAATAGTGTTGAAATATGTTTGTATAGTTGTATTGTGTGGCCATTGGCTTGACTATTACTTAATGGTAATGCCTGGAACGGTAGGGCCTAAAGGGAGAAGTTTTGGAATTGAAGAAATTGGTATAGCTTTAGGATTTGTAGGGTTATTTATTTTCTTAATGTTAAATGCTTTAAGTAAAACTTCTTTAATCCCCAAAAAGCATCCTTTCTTAGAAGAGAGTTTAAATCATCATATTTAAAAATTAGAGAATATAAAAAATCTATAATGAAATTTAAAAAATTCGCTTTTTTTAAAGTAATGGTTGTTAGCATTATAATGTTAACACTATTTATTACAGATCATGCTTTTGCACAATCTGGCACATCAACGAGTGTTAATGCACCAACAATTGATGAAGCAGGTTCATCAAATTCAATGTGGTTAGAATTATCTTACAACGTTCTTCTATTTTTGTTGATATGTATTGTTGTAGCTGTGATAGGACGCATCCTGAAAATCTATGATCTTACTTTACAAATACAAAGTAAAAAAGGTATGGACTGGAATAAAATCATAGCCGTTAGCTTTGGATTGTTTCTGATTGTTGGTATGTATGGAGCTTATTGGGAATACACTGTCCATGGTAGTATGCTTTTACCTGAAGCTGCATCAAAACATGGAGAAAAAATTGATGAAATGTTTAACATTACTTTGATCATTACTACAATTGTTTTTGTAGGTACTCAAGCTATGCTGTTTTCATTTGCATATATTTATAGGGGATCACAACTTAGAAAGGCTTATTTTTTGCCTCATAATAACACTATTGAAAAGTTGTGGACAATTGTACCTGCAATTGTCCTAACTATATTAGTCGTTTTTGGGTCTTTGACTTGGAAGGAAATAATGGACGTACCAGTATCTGAACAACGATCAGCTTTAAACGTAGATGTTACTGCCCATCAATTTGCATGGGAGGTTAGATACCCGGGAAAAGACGGAAAGTTAGGTTTAAAAAATTCTAAGCTTGTTTCTTCATCAAACAAAGTTGGTGTGGATTATAAAGACCGTAACAGTTATGATGATTTAAATGCAAATGAAATTGTTGTCCCGGTAAATAAACCTGTACGTATCAATTTAATTGCCCAGGATGTAATCCACAGTTTTTATTTACCTTGGTTTAGAGTACAAATAAATGCCGTTCCGGGACTGCCAACATTCTTTCAATTTGTTCCTACTATTACAACAGATGATATGCGTACAAAATTAGACAATCCAGCCTTTGAGTATAAATTATATTGTAATAAAATATGTGGCGGAAATCATTTCAATATGCAAAAAGTTTTTAGGGTGGTAAAAGAAGCAGAGTACCAAAATTGGGTTTCTCAACAGAAGCCGTACTTAAATGATCAACTGAAGAAAGAATTAAAAATGGCAATAGTAAAGCCAGCAAGTCCTGTGATTAAAAATAAATTAGCTTTTAATAAAATATAAGGAGATTATGGCAACAGCATTAATAGTTAATAATCCAGTATCTGTTCATAGCCATGAAGAACATGGTGAACATCATCACCAAGAAACTTTTCTAACGAAATACGTTTTTAGCCAGGATCATAAATTGATTGCAAAGCAATTTTTAATAACTGGTATTATTATGGGTGTGATCGCAATGATTTTATCCGTTTTGTTTCGTATCCAGTTGGCTTACCCAAATACTGCTTTTCCGTTTCTGCAAACTCTTTTAGGCCGCTTTGCTCCGGAAGGACGCTTAGACCCGAATTTTTACCTTTCTTTAGTTACCATACATGGTACTATTATGGTATTCTTTGTATTAACTGCTGGCTTGAGTGGTACTTTTAGTAATTTGCTTATTCCTTTGCAATTGGGTGCGAGAGATATGGCTTCTCCATTTTTAAACATGTTATCCTACTGGTTTTTCTTTACAGCATGTATAATAATGTTAAGTTCCTTTTTTGTACAAAAAGGACCTGCAGGTGGCGGTTGGACAATTTATCCTCCTCTATCAGCTTTACCTAAAGCAATGCCAGGTTCAGAAATGGGCATGACCTTGTGGCTTGCCAGTATGGTCTTGTTTGTAGCTTCTCAATTAATGGGTGGTATCAATTATATCAGTACTATTTTGAACATGCGCACAAAAGGAATGGACTTATGGAAAATGCCACTAACAATATGGGCATTTTTTTTAACAGCTATCTTAGGTGTTCTGTCTTTTCCTGTGTTGGTTGCTGGGGTTGTATTGCTGATATTTGACAGAAGCATGGGTACAAGTTTTTATCTTTCCGACATAGTATTAAACGGAACAGTATTACCAAATGAAGGAGGAAGTCCAATTTTGTTTGAACATTTGTTTTGGTTCTTGGGTCATCCAGAAGTGTACATTGTAATTATGCCTGCCATGGGCATTGCTTCGGAAGTAATGGCAGTTAATTCCCGTAAACCTATTTTCGGTTACCATGCAATGGTGTATTCATTAATTGGTATTACCGTGCTGTCATTTATAGTCTGGGGACACCACATGTTTGTGACCGGTATGAACCCTTTTATCGGAGGTGTTTTCATGATCACCACATTGATTATCGCGGTTCCTTCAGCAGTAAAAACCTTTAATTGGCTGGCAACCTTGTGGCGGGGCAACATTAGGTTTACACCTGCTATGATGTTTGCCATAGGATTGGTCTCTTTCTTTATTTCAGGGGGATTAACAGGGATATTCTTAGGTAATGCCGCTTTAGACATTAACTTGCATGATACTTATTTTGTCGTAGCACATTTTCACTTAGTTATGGGTTCTGCTGCAATTTTTGGGATGCTGGCTGGTATTTATCACTGGTATCCAAAAATGTTTGGCCGGTTAATGGACGAAAGATTAGGATACTTGCATTTTTGGCTAACGTTTATTGGTGCTTATCTTGTGTTTTTTCCAATGCACTTTATGGGATTAGATGGCGTACCAAGAAGATATTATGCTTTTACAGAGTTTGAGTCCATGAAACAATGGCTTTCTGTAAATGCTTTTATTACCTGGGCCGCAATTATGTCTGCTTTGGCTCAGGTTGCGTTTTTGTTTAACTTCTTTTACTCTATCTTTTACGGTAAAAAAACAACTCAAAACCCTTGGAATGCTAACACGCTAGAATGGACAACACCAATTGAGCGTATCCATGGGAATTGGCCTGGAGAAATCCCAACAGTTTATCGTTGGCCTTATGATTATAGCAAACCTGGTCATGATCAAGACTTTATTCCTCAAACCGTACCTTTCTCTCAAACTATGACTTCAAATCTATCTCATGATTTTGAAAATGATCCCGAAGTGGAAAAATTACAAACAGAATGGCTTAAACAAAATTCTCAGGAAGTAAAGTAACAGCAATATTAATATTATCTAATTTAGGGTGTTTTTGCAGGAGCTTGTATCCTCCATAAATACCCTTAATTTTTTAAATGACTTTGAAGTTTTTAAAACCAGAAACAAAGTTTCAATTTGTAAACTTACTTTCTATAATTGCCTTGTTTGTATTGATATTAGCAGGCGGCGTTGTTAGGAGCACAGGCTCGGGGATGGGTTGTCCGGATTGGCCTAAATGTTTTGGACAGTATATTCCACCGGTAAAAGAAGCACAGTTACCAACTAACTATCGTACTGGCTATATTGAAAAGCAGTTGAAAAAAAACAGAAGTTTTGCAAAACTTCTTAATTCTTTAGGATATAATGCTTTAGCTTCAAAGATAAAATCAGATAATTCAGTAACAAAAGGACAGCAGGAAGAATTTAATCCTGTTAAAACTTGGACAGAATATATTAACAGGTTAATTGGATTTGTTACAGGCATACTTCTTTTACTAGCCTTTTTTTATTCTTTTAATTATTGGAAAAAAAGTAAAACTATTATTGTTTTAAGTCTGATCAATTTGATACTTGTGGTATTTCAAGCTTGGTTAGGGTCAATAGTTGTTTCGTCCAATCTTCTTCCTTGGACAGTAACGGTGCATATGCTTGTTGCTTTGGCAATTTTGGCAATTAGTATTTATACATGGCATAAAGCAAAACTTATATATACAGTTAAAAAAAATCAAACAAAGCCAATTGTATTCATTATTACAAGTTTAGCTTTAACACTTGATATTATACAAGTTACAATTGGGACTGAGGTGAGAGAAAAGATAGACGAATATGCTGCAACAATTAGCGGAGACAATAGACAAGGCTGGATTGACAGTGCAGGAAAAATCTTATTAGAACATAAAAATATGGCATTAGCAGTAATTGTAATTAATATATTGCTGTATTTGCTTATCAGAAACAATTTTACAAAACAGTCAATTCAACAGCAATTGATGAACACAAGCTTTATCATCATTATATTTCAAGTTTTTGTGGGTATCGTTTTGTCTTATTTTGGTTTACCGCCTATTGCGCAAGCTGCACATATTATTTTAGCAAGTTTGCTATTCGGAACACAATTTTATCTATTACTGAATTTATTTAAATCAGCAGAAACGTTAGGAGCAATGTATGGTGTGGAGTGATTTTTCCAAACTCATTAAATTCCGCCTTACTTTTTCAGTGGTGTTTTCGGCTTCCGTATCTTTTTTAATTGGCAGCAAAGTAAACGGGGAAATTATCTGGAAAAATTGGGGGTTATTGATTCTGGGTGGGTTCTTAGTTACTGCTGCTGCTAATGGCTTTAACGAAATTATAGAAAAAGACCTGGATAAACTGATGCGCCGGACCGCTGACCGCCCTTTGCCATCTGGCAGAATGACGAGCGGACAGGCATTAGTGCTAAGTCTTTTTATGGGCATTGCCGGCACCTATATTTTAGGCAGTTTGAACTTAACGGCTGGTTACTTATCAGTGTTTTCGATTTTTTTATATGCTTTTATTTATACACCAGCAAAAAGAAGATCGCCTATTGCTGTTTTTATAGGTGCAATTCCTGGTGCTTTACCACCGTTGATTGGCTACGTGGCGGCTCATCCCAAAATCGATTATATTGCTCTTTTATTGTTTGGGATTCAGTTTATATGGCAGTTTCCTCATTTTTGGGCAATTGCTTGGGTGTTGGATGATGATTACAAGTTAGCTGGTTTTAGGTTATTGCCTACTGGTAAACGAGATGCAACCAGTGCAGTAATTACTTTTCTGTTTACTTTAATTCTGGTTCCGGTAAGTTTGTTGCCAACATATTACGGGTTTGGCGGTTTGTATATAGGTGCAATTTCATTGTTGTGTAGCTTTGTTTTCTTGTATTATTCGTTCAATTTATTGTTAAAACAGGATATCAAATCGGCACAAAAATTAATGTATTGTTCTTTCTTTTACCTACCCGTTGTTCAGTTGGCGTTATTATTTGATTTTGTTGGAAAATAAGAAAATGAATCAGTCAGTATTAGAGAAAGAGAAGCTAAACCTTCAGCCAAAAAAGTTCAGTATGTGGTTATTTATTATTACCTCATTCATGCTTTTTGCTGCTTTTACAAGTGGGTTTATTGTTTATACACAAGGTTCGGCGGATAAAGGGATTAAAATTATTCTTCCCAATGCTTTTATTTACAGCACTATTGTAATCCTATTAAGCAGCGGAACAATGTATTTGGCCTTTCGTGCTGCGAAACAATTGCAATACAATAAACAACGTCAGTTTTTGTGGCTTACACTTGGTTTTGGAATCGGTTTTTTTTGCCTGCAATTTTATGCCTGGAGCATTTTGGTCAAAATGGGGGTGTATTTAATTAACCCTAATGCCTCTCAATCTTTCATTTACATATTTACTGGTGTACATTTGGTGCATATTTTAGTTGGGTTGATTTTAGTGGTCAATAGTCTGGTAAGCAGCTATAAAAACTCTCCACCCGTTAAAAACTTGTTTCGGTTAGAGATGACATCCATTTTTTGGCATTTTGTAGATATTTTATGGATATATCTTTATGTTTTTTTACTTTTGAATCAACAATAACTCTACACACAAATTTAGATGAGTACAACTATAGCACCTATCGATCAAATTAAAACTACACCTTGGGCAGGTGGCCGCTCTCCATTTTCAATTGAATATGGTAAATTGATGATGTGGTTTTTTTTACTATCGGATGCATTTACATTTTCTGCATTGCTGATGGCTTATGGTGCTTTACGTTTCAGTGCAAAAGCATGGCCAATGCCTGATGAAGTATTTCAATCTATTCCGTTAATTAAAGATCATGGCGCACCATTGATATTTGTAGGGTTGATGACTTTTATTTTGATTATGAGTTCTGTGACAATGGTGCTTGCAGTAGAAGCAGGACATCGCGGTGCTAAAAAGGAAGTAGCTAATTGGATGATTCTTACAGTAATTGGCGGGATTATATTTTTAAGTTGTCAGGGTTTAGAATGGGCACATTTACATGAAGAAGGGGCATGGTGGGGAAGTAATCCATTCAAAAGTGCTACAGGATTAGATACAGGAACAAATTTTACCAACCTGTTTTTTACAATAACAGGATTTCATGGATTTCACGTATTTACAGGGGTTGTGATCAATTTTATTATTTTAATAAATGTTTTGAAAGGAACTTATGAAAAACGAGGCAGTTATTTAATGGTCGAAAAAGTGGGCTTGTACTGGCACTTTGTAGATCTTGTGTGGGTTTTTGTATTTACTTTTTTCTATCTGATTTAATTCTTAAATAAAAAATATTATGAGTACAGAATCCCCAAATGTTCATCAGGATGATCATGAATCATTATCAAAAGGTAAAATATGGCAAGTATTTTTTGTACTGCTTGGTATAACTGCGATCGAATTTATTATTGCGTTATATCTCGTTCCACATCATATTTTACCTGCAGGTGTAGCAAATCCGGTTTATATCCTGCTTACTTTGGCCAAAGCATTTTATATCGTGGCTTATTTCATGCACCTTCGTTTTGAAAAAGTAGGTTTGATGTATTCGATATTAGTGCCAACTTTATTTATAATTGGTTTAATACTTGTTTTAACCAACGAAAGCCATTACTGGTTGTTCGACAGGCATTAATGGTTCAAATACAAGCTGTCAAAAGGTTCATAATCCTGGTACTTATACTAATAGTACCAGGATTTTTGTATTATTTACTTCAGGCTAAAGGCAAAAACCGGTATAGACCTTTACCCATTTACGGCCCAAAACACGTAGTAAAAACTTTTCATACGGTAAGAGGAAAAGTAATTTATGATACTATTTATCATCAGGTTCCTGATTTTAAATTGTACGATCAAGATAATAAGCTGACTACTCAAAAATCTTTTGAAGGCAAGATTGTTTTGGTAAACTTTTTCTTTACACAATGCCCGGTTTTATGTAAAGAAATCAACAGAAACATTGCTCAACTGGCAGGAAATTTTCAGAAGAATTCCATGATCAGATTTGCTTCTATAACTGTGGATCCGGCAACAGATAACATCAGTATTTTAAAAACTTATGCGAATTCTTTTAAAGCAGATGAAAATCAATGGAAGTTTTTGACCGGGGATACGGCCACCATTTATTCGCTAAGCCGCAAAGGGTTTTTAGTTACAGTAGTTAATGGGCATGCTCGGCCAGAAAACTTTATTTATAGTGAAAAATTGATGTTGGTAGATCAAGACAGAAGGATAAGAGGTTATTACAATGGTACTTCTGTAAATGAAATGGCAACATTAAACGATGAAATAAAAGTGCTGATTGCTGAGGAATTGCGCAAAATTAAAAGTAACCTGTATTAATCAAAATGACAAAAATAAATCAATTGCAGCAAGACAAATTGATCTTTCGTTTTATAATCGGTATTTCTATTTTTGTTTTTTTGGTTGTCGTGATATTGATCATGAAAGTCCTTCCGATTCCGGCTGTACTGCCATCTTTTACCTACAAGTTACCTTTAATTAATGCTTATTTAAATGCGACTTGTAGTATTTTGCTACTGTTTTCTTTGTATTTTATAAGAAAAGGAAATATTGCAACACACAAAAAGTTAAACATCACAGCATTTATATTATCTTCTTTTTTCCTGATTTTTTATATTGTTTTTCATTATCTGGCACCCGAAACACGTTTCGGGGATTTGGACGGAAACCATATCATTTCAGCAGCAGAATCAGCGGCTGTAGGCAATATCCGTTATGTTTATTATTTCATTTTAATCACACATATCATATTGGCGGCCATTGTGTTGCCATTAATTCTGTTCAGTTTTAGTTTTGCATTACAGAACCAAATCCAAAGGCACAAAAAAATAGTTCGATGGACGTGGCCAATCTGGTTTTATGTTACCGTTACCGGTGTAATTGTTTATTTAATGATTTCGCCTTATTACCAATTTTAGCATTAATTTTGTATGATAAAAGCAGTATTGACCAAAAGCTGCCATACTGTTTTTATCAGTATAAAAAGGACTTATGAAAAATTTAAAAATATTATTTGCAGCGTTCGTGCTGGTGTTGTTGTTCTTAAATATACAACCGCTTAAAGCACAATGTGCCATGTGTGCGGCTAATGTAGAAACCTCTCACAACAGTGGCAATAACAAAGCAGATGGCTTAAATAAAGGCATTTTGGTTTTGCTGGCGGCACCTTATCTGGCTGCTGCAGTAGTTGGTTATATCTGGTATAAAAGGTTTAGGCGCAAAAATGTGGAAATCAATATGCGTAAAGAAAAGCTTAATTTGAACTAAATTTTTGATGAAATATTTTTGATACTTCTTTTATCACCTATTTTATACCGGATTTAAGAAAATGATCGAAGCCCAAACATTTGTTTTTTTAAAAAACTTAGCCGAAAATAATAACCGGGATTGGTTTCTGGAAAACAAACCGCAATATGAACAAGCAAAGGAAAATGTAATTGATTTTGCAGGTCAATTGATTATGTTGCTTGCAAAAACAGACCCCAATATCCGTGCCGATACAGATCCAAAAAAGTGCGTGATGCGGATTTACCGTGATATCCGTTTCAGCAAAGATAAAACGCCTTATAAAAACAACTTTGGCATCAATTTTAAAACCGGCAGTGGCAATGCAGAATTGGGGTATTACCTTCATATACAACCAGAGCATTCTTTTACCGGCGGCGGTTATTGGATGCCGCAGGCGGATCATTTAAAAGCAATCCGTCAGGAAATAGATTATAATGGTGCTGTTTTAAATGCCGTTATCAGTGATGCTTCTTTTACCAATGATTTTTCTGCGTTCGATCAGCAGGAACAATTAAAAAACAATCCAAAAGGATACGAAGCAGGGCATCCGTACATAAACCTGTTAAAGTTGAAAAGTTTTGCAGCCACACATCCTTTAACCAATAAGGAATTGACTGATAAAAATGCTGTCCAAAACGTGGCAGGTTATCTCGCTAAAATACTGCCTTTGAACAATTTCCTCATTCAAGCCCTGCATTAATCCTGTTTATGAAAGTAGTCTTTTTATCTGCTTTCTCATTTTGTATGATCGTCCTCACCTTTCAATTCTGCGTGATTGGATGAATTGTACAATTTGATCTCGACCAAATAAAAGACACTGAAAAAGTAGTGGTAAAAGAAGCATCTGCAACAAATACTTATGCCTTGAGTTTAATTTCCAGTATTAATCGTAACAATAATCACAGAATCTGCTCTATTGATAAGTTATAGAAGTTTTGTAAACTTATTTGAAAAAGGAGTATGACCACTAAAGAAAGTTTTGACAACTTACGGATAGAGTTATCTGTTAAATCTAAAAACGGATTGGACTTTACTTTTTCAGCAAGTATCGTTTGGTCATTAATTGCTTTTGTATGGACATTAAATTATAGGGCTTATGACAAATCCGTATTAACTTTTATAGTTGGAAGTTTAATGTTGCCATTAGCACTTTTACTTTCAAAAGTATTTAAAACAACTTGGACAAATAAAGATAATCCATTGCAACCGCTGGGTCTTTGGCTAAATTTTGCACAATTATTTTACTTCCCATTTTTGATTTTTACGCTGCTAAAAATGCCGGAATATTTTGTGATGGTTTATGCTATCATAACAGGAGGCCATTTTTTCCCTTACTCTTGGTTTTATAAGACAAACCTATTTGCATTATTTGCTGGAATAATAACAATTGGATCATTAATTCTTGGATTAAACATACCAACAGAGAAAATTTACTTAATACCTATTTTTGTGAGTATTTCCCTAATAATCCTAACAATTTTATTGTACATAGATAGTAAGAAAAAACAAATAGTATGAACTGAATGTAATCACTTCTAAAAAGCCTTGCCCAAATCTTAAAAAGCTAAAATCTTAAAACGGACTTTTAAAGTCTGCAAAAGCTGGCAATATAGTATCTTTAGGAGATAGCAAAACATTAGATAAATCTGTTTGCCAATCAATGTTCAAAGTTGGGTCATTCCATAAAACACCAATTTCTGAAGCCTTGTCATAATAATTTGTTACTTTATAAGTGAAAATTGTATCATCTTCCAAAGTAACGAAACCATGCAAAAAACCTGGCGGGACCCAAAATTGTTTATGGTTTTCCCCGCTTAACTCAATTGTTACATATTGGCCAAAAGTTGGAGAGTTTTTACGGATATCTACCGCAACATCCAAAACCCGTCCTTGCAATACACGTACTAATTTACCTTGTGCAAAAGGATCAGCCTGGCCGTGCAAACCACGCAACGCGCCTTTTTGGGAAAATGATTGGTTATCCTGCACAAAAGTAGCATCAATACCAGCTTCACGATATTTTTTTTCGCTATAGCTTTCGTAAAAATAACCACGGTCATCCGGGAAAATACGCGGTTCTATAATTTTTAATCCTTCAATTTTAGTGGTGCTGATATTCATTGTTCGTCGATAAGTTTCATGGTAGAAGTAAAAGTAATTACCTGATTGGTAAAGGATTGTAAATGTTCACTTTCAATTTGCGGCGCGTATAGGTTTTGGTAAGATTGAAGTGAAGAAATCTCGCTTGTACGGAATTGCAGGCAATAAGTCAGCCCTTCGTTTGGAGAATCCATGACCTGAAGCAATTGATACGATTGGAAAAAACCAGTTTCCATAACTGTTTGAATATAATTTGTTTTGATAAGTTCCAACCATTCCTGCACAATAGCTTCATCAATTAAAAAGGTGATATTGTAAATGAACATGCTGTAAAACTATGGTTTTTATCAGGAACCGGGTAGCTGATCTCCTCTTAATGCCCTGAATTTTTTACGCGCTTGGTTGATCCACAAGCTGGACGGGTAATCTGTAATAATCTTTTGATACAAAGTTTGCGCTTTAGGTTGATTGTTCAAATGGTTTTCGTACAAATCTGCCATCATAAAAACAGCATCATCGGCCCAAAGCTCATTCGGATGTTCATCGACTATTTTTTGTAGTGGAAAGATGGCGGCGGCATACTGTTTTTGCTGGATAAAAATGCGTGCCTTGGCCATCAAAATATCATCAGCCAGAGTATTTCCCGCATAAACGTGATTAATGCTGTCCAAAGTAATCAAAGCGCGATCGGTTTGTTCTTTGTAGATCAAAAAATCGGCACGGGCATACATTTTTAGGGCATTACCGGTGGTATCAAAAGTGGTGTTGTCTGTAATTAAAAGAGAAAGATTAAGCGCATCATTGGCAATCAATTGTGAAGTGGCGGCTTTCAAAACATCTAATTGTGCTTTGGCCCAATTAAAATCACCAGTAAAATAAGCCAAACGGGCATTGCGGTATTTGGCTTCCTGCGCAGTATTGGTGTTAGGGAAAGCCTTTTCTACCTGGCTGTATAACAAAGTTGCTTCCCAAGGCTGATTGTTCAACAAGTAAACATCGCCCAAATCCATCTTGCAGTCTGCCAGCAATTTAGGTTGTATTCCCTGGACTTGTACTGCTTGTTCCAAAAGTTTTTCGGCCTCGGCAGTTTTATGCAGTTTAAAGGCTTGCAGCCTTGCTAACTTTTGCATGGCAAAAGCAGTATTGCTGTTTCGGCCAAATTCCGTCAGCAAATCCTGATAATCTTTTTCTAAGCCGATCAAATCCTGCTGCTGGTATTTGCCGGATGTAACTTTCAAATTCTTAGTGTTAAGTAATTCTATGCGTGACGGAATATAATATTCTTGTTCTTTGCCTTTGGAAATAATAAAATTATAACCACGGATGGCCGCATCATACGCTTCATCACCAATCAAGGTCTGGCACAGTTGATAAACCTGTTTGCCGTTGTCTTTTTGCCTTTTTGAGAGCGCGATTACCTGGTTCAAAGCAAGTTCATATTCTTTTTGCTGGAGGTATTGCCAGGTCAGTAATTGGATGAAAACCAATGCCTGCGGGTTTTTCTGTATCTTTTCCAGCAGCAAACCTTTAAAAACCTCGTAATCCGCCGGCCCTTCAAACTGGCTGGCCAAGTTGTTTTGTGCCTGATAAAGATAATCCGGATTGGTGATCAGCATGTTTAAATACTCACCGGCCATCAGCATCTTTTCCCGCCGAAAACGGTACATGCTAATTAAAGGTATCGTAAACAATTGTTCATTGTGCAGAATACTCCGGCCTTGCAAAAAAACTTTGATAGCATAATCTGTGTTTCCTGCCTGATACAATTGATTGGCGATATTGCTGATTTGGGCTTCATCCGGAGGCAAGCCTTTCAAGATTTCTTTGTAAACAGATTCTGCTTTAGGCAAATCCCCTTTTTCAGTATAAATACTTCCCAGCGTGATGATATAGTCTGTATTGCCGGAATGTTTTTTCAGCATTTTCTTGGCTAAAGACTCCGCTTCGTCCAGCTTTTTCAAACTAATCAAACTGTAACAATAAGCTTTAAAGTACACTTCGTTATCCTGTTTGTACAGCTTTTGGTAGATTTGGCTGGCTTTGTCTTTTTCCCCGGCTGCTGCATATTGTCGCGCCAGCAGCAAATCGTCCGACTGTGCAACAGCAGAAAAAAAGCACCCTAAAAATAGTATGGATAAAAGCAGCTTCATATAGATCAAAAATAAACTATTTACGTAATAAAAGAATTGAAACAAATTTTCGGGCAGAGCACCAGGGGGGTAAAATTGTGGTGACAGATGTTTTAATTCTTTCTTAATTTCTAATTTAACCAAATCAAATTATTCAGATACTGAATCCTTAAACCGGATGAGAAGGCTTTATTACTTGTCAATTATATGTGCTGTCGTAGTAGCTTTCAACTCCTGTTTCAACAACGGTGTTAGAAAGATTCCGGTGATCAGCTTTTTTAGAACGCCGGAAAAAAGTGCCTTTCATATTTCGCCCAATGGCAAATATATTTCTTACCTCAAATTATACCAGGATAAACTTAATATTTACATTCAGTCTGTTGCAGATGGCAAAGAAAGCAGGGCTACCTCTTTTGCTGATTATCCTGTAAAAGATTATTTCTGGACTTTAAACAATGAGCTTGTTTTTAATAAAGACTTAACAGATTTGAACCAGTATCAGCTTTTTGCTTTGAATATGCAAGATAGAAAGCTGAAGCGGTTGTTGTCTTTGGCGAAAGTAAAGCTTAGGTTGCTTAGCCGAAACCATGACAAAAAAGACTGGATTGATATTGCCATGAACAAACGTGATTCGGCTATTTTTGATGTATATAAGCTGAATACACAAACTGGTGAACTTAAACCTTATATTAAAAACCCCGGTAATATAACGGAATGGTATCCGGCATCCGAAGGAAATATCCGTTTGGCCAAAGCATCGGACGGTGTGAACGAAACCATTTTATTTCGGCAGGATGACCAGCATCCGTTCAAACCTATCATCAGCAACAACTTTAGAAATTCTGTTACGCCTGTTGCTTTCACACAAACCGGCGGAAATCATTTTTATGCCTTATCTAATTTAAACCGGGACAAAACTGCTTTGGTGGAAATTGATGCTGCAACGGGAAAAGAAATAAAGCTGGTTTACGACCGAAAAACGGCAGATATCGGAGAAGTAAATTATTCCGGAAACAAGCGCCGGCTGGATATAGTAAACTGGGAAGAAGCAAAACCAGAACGTTTTTTTATGAACCAGGAGATCAAACTGATTTATGAAAACCTGGAAAAACTTTTGCCCGACCATGAAATTAAAATCATAGACCGCGATACTTCTGAAAATAAATTGCTGATCAACACTTATACAGACCGCAGTCCGGGTTCTGTTTATCTATATGAAGCTGATACTAAAAGGCTGACCAAGCTGACAGATTTTAACCCGGATATTAAGGCAGAGGAAATGTGTGCCATGAAACCTGTTTCTTACAAAGCTTCTGATGGATTGCTGATTAACGGGTACTTGACCATGCCGCAAACAAAAAGACAGGCTAATTTACCTGTTGTTATGATGCCGCATGGTGGTCCCTGGGGCCGTAACAGTTGGGGTTATAATGCTGAAGTACAGTTTCTGGCAAACCGAGGTTATGCAGTATTTCAAGTGAATTACAGAGGATCAGTAGGTTATGGAAAAGCGTTTAAAAGTGCTGGTTTTAAAGAAGTTGGAGGCAAAATGCAGCAGGATATTACAGATGGTGTAAAATGGCTGATCGCAAATAAAACAGCTAACCCAAAACAAATTGCCATTTTTGGAGGCGGGTTCGGCGGTTTTTCTGCTTTACATGGGGTTTCTTTTAATCCGAAATTGTACCAATGTGCTATAATTCAATATAGTTTGATCAATTTTTTTACTTACATAAAAGACGTACCGCCATTTTTTAAACCCTATTTGAGCATGACCTATGAAATGGTTGGCAACCCGGAAAAAGATGCAGATATGCTGCGTGCTATTTCGCCCGTTTTTCATACCGATAAAATTAAAGTCCCTTTACTTATTTTTCAGGGTGCCAAAGATCCAAGGGCAAATATCAGTGAACTAAACCAGTTTGTACGGGACCTGCGCAGCCGTGACATCACTGTAAAATATGTTTTGAAGGAAAACGAACGTGCTATTTTCAAAAATGAGCAGAACCGTTTAGAGATGTATGGCGAGATTGAAAGCTTCCTGGAAACCAATCTGAAAAACAAAAAGTAGGAGTATTTTAAAAAATCTGATGAAAGATAAAAGAGCTTACCGGAAAAATTTTTTGCTGGTAACTGCATTTGTCATCCTGATTTCGGCTTTTGTAATCATGGTACTTCTTTTATCATACAAATTTACGCGCAGTTATGTAGAAAGCCAATTTGCTTCTAAAAAAGTGGATGTGCTGGATAAAACGATTGAACCTTATAAAGATTTTTTTCAAAACAAAATTGCCGAAATTACTTCCTACGATGGTTTCTTGAACCGGAATTCTGCTGCAAATTATACTGGTGGCGTTTTTAGCAAATATCCTTTCGTGAAAAAAATAATATTTTATGACTTGGATATCAGCAATAACCGAAAGCGTTTTACTTTACGGGCAAAACATTTCAGCATTTTTATAAAATCTGTTTATGGTTTTTACCCCGGTAAAAGAAGTATTGCAAAACCTGAAATAGAAGTTTTAAAAAAGAACAATATAAACTCCACTGATTTTAGTCAGATGGCTTTGCAGTTTTCTGGTTTTATTGAAGATGTGGACACCACCAAAATCAGTAATCCCAATATCGATCTGCGTAAAAATTTTTACAATATCCAGCCTGATAAAATCAGCTATCTTAATATTCCGCGGAGGCAGGAAATAAAAACTTATAAAGAATTGCTGGGCACAGTAAACCAGAGATTTACTTATCAGCAGGATATGCTTACTTTTTTTCTGGACCCTACTGCTTTAAAAATCAGGAATACCAATCCCGGCTTGTACCAGTCCATCACGATACGTCCCTTGGTTTATGATCAGTTGGATAACGATCAGCAAAATAAAACAACAGAAATTGCTTTTCCGGGTGCTTTTTCTGATTACAAATTATACTTCAAAACCAATAAGCGATTTCTGACACATGAAATCATCCGGCTCTTTTTGCCGATTGCTTTTGGGGTAATGCTGATTTATTTTTTCCTACTGATCATTGCGCTGCTTATTTACCGAAACTTGAACGTAAACTTAAAGTTGTTTAAGTTGCAGTATGATTTTATAAACAATTTTACCCACGAATTTAAAACCCCGGTTAGTGTGATTAAAATCGCCGGCTCTAATTTGCAAAGTAAAAATGAGCTAAGCGAAAGGCAGCGTATCCATTATGGTAAAATTTTGAATGAAGAAGCAGATAAGCTGAATGAATTGATGAACAAACTGTTGTCTTTCACACAATTGGAAAACAAATCTATCCAAATTAAAAGCGAACCTATTGATTTGGACCAGTTCACCAAAAGCCAGATCGAGTCTTTCCGGATAAAATATCCTGCTTTTCAAATCAGTTATGCAGATGCAGGCATCAATACTTTTTTTACCGACCCAATTTTGCTGGGCAGCGTTTACCAGAATTTGATGGACAATGCTTACAAATATTCGCCTCCTGATAGAAAAGAATTAGCCATAAAAATTGAAAAAGTTAAAAAAGAAGTTACCTTTAAATTCAAAGATCATGGCATCGGTATTGACCAGGTTGAACTGGGCAATATTTTTAAAAAGTTTTACCGGATACAAAACCAATACAACCAGAACGGAAGCGTGGGGCTTGGATTGGCGTTTTGCAAAGAACTGGTCAACTTTATGCACGGAGAAATCAGTGTTAAAAGCAGTAAGGGCAAAGGTTCGGAGTTTATCATTACACTTCCTTATGAACATCAATCATGAACAAAGAAATTAAAATTGCGCTGGTAGAAGATGATGAGAACCTGCGTTTTCTGGTGGCAGAACGTTTGGAAGCAGAAGGTTATACGGTTTTGGAAGCAGCCGATGGCCTGACAGCAGAAAAAATGATCCTGGAAGAACAACCCGATATTGTATTATTGGATTGGATGCTGCCCGGCAAACAAGGTGCCGATGTTTGTCAGGAAATACGGAGTAAAGGTTACGATAACGTAGTGATTATGATAACGGCCAAAGCGCAGGATGTGGACAAGATTGAAGCATACAACGTTGGCGTGTCCGACTATGTGACCAAGCCTTTTAACATGGATGTGCTGGCTGCTTTGATCGAAAACAAGGTAAAGTACAAGTTAAGCAATGATAAAAGCGAAACTTACAAGTTTGCCAATATGGAGCATCAGCCCAATACACATACGCTGATCAAAAGCGGCAAAAAAGTAGAACTCACCATTTTAGAAAATCGAATCTTGCTTTACTTCCTGAAAAATAGAAACAAAGTGATCCATCGGGAAGAACTGATGATGGAAGTTTGGGGCTATAATGCGGATGTAAATACCCGGACTTTGGATATGCACATTGTGCGCCTGCGAAAGAAGATTGAGGAAAATCCTGATTCGCCACAGTTTTTGCAGACAGTAAGGGGGATTGGTTATAAGTTTGTGTTGGAGTGAGTATAAACATACTTCTTTTATCAAGGTAATTTCAGTTTACTTGTTAAACTTGTTTAAAATAAAATACCTGCCCCATACGATTAATATGATCTTCCAAATCAGGAGCATTTAACTTTTCAAATATGGATATATCAAATAAGTAAGGTGTATTTAAATCATCAATATCCCAACTGATATGAGAACGTATTTTGTCGGTTAGGTTTTTACCTTTTAATGTTATGTCGATGTCTGATCCGTTGCGATAATTTCCTTTTGCACGCGATCCGTAGATAATTACTTCTTCTACTTCGATGTACTTTTCAAATACCGAATTGATTTTATCTATCGTTTCTTGTTTTAATCCAAACTTCATAACAATAATTTCATTTTATTTCTAAAACCTACAATTTCATTATAGTAATCATCTGCAATTTTAGACGCTATTTTATCTGCAGTTTCTTCATTATAAATATGTACGCTTTCATTTCTGCTTTCAATCATATCCATCCAAACTTCGCCATTGTCTATTAATCCCTTATTGAATGCCTGTTTAGTTGCAGTTTTTGAACCAAAAATGTCTTTTATTCCCTCGTCTGTTAAAAAATCTTTCATAACATTCCAAGCCAATTCATGCGTGTATTCAAAACATTTTACCAAACCTTGTTCTTCAAACTTGTTTAATTCTCCTTTTTCAATAAATTCAGTAAGTTGAGCTACTGCCTTTTCAAAGTTGGCAAACCGCTGTTGCCAGCGAATATCTTTTGGTTTTTCCATACTGTTTTAAATCAGATCAAATGTAACCATCAAAACATACTGTAAAATCAGAACCCCATCTACATAAAAAAAATAATAATATTCTTTTTTCTCAAATTTAGAATGAAAAATTAGCCAGCCAGCCAATAAAATAGTTAGGGTAAGTGCAAAAAAATTGGTATCAAATCCATGATCACGAAACAAAAAAAGCAGTATAAGATAACCGGCTAATAAAACCTGGCAAAGCAGATAAGCATTTTTCTCTCCAAAAACTACCGGTACGGTCTTTAACCCAAGCTTTCGGTCTTGAAACAGATCACGGATGTCAAACGGAATGGCCATAGCGGTAATGAACAAAAATCTTTTAGTGGTTAAAAGAAGTATGTCCTTGTTAGAAACCAGCAGGGGAAAGTTATTTTTTGCTTCGATAATGGGTAAAAGCACTACGCTTAATGTCCAGGTAAAGCCAATGAGCAATAGTTTTAAACCTGGGATATTTCGCAAGCCAAACTTTTGATTGCCGGCAGTAAACAGGGGCAATCCATAACCTAAAGATAAAACGGAAAGAAATATCAACAGCAACCGGGATTCCACAGTGACCATAAAAAACAGTGGTAAAAGAAGTATTGCCGAAACGATGGTCAGCATAACCATAAGCTTGTGATGTGCAGAATACCAGTGAACCCGTTTGAAAGGGGAATTTTCGGGCTGCTTGGGTTTGCTTAACAGGATGCTGAAATTGTAGATAAAAAACGTAGAAAGGAACAAGATGGCAAGCACCGAAAAAACTGGCTTGGAACCAATCAGCATAAAAGTAACCATTGCTTGTGCTACAGCGCACAAAGCCATGAACAGGTTACTGAACAGCAAAAAATCAAAAGCAGGATAAAATAGTTTCCTCATTAAATTGAAAACCAAATATGCTGCTTATTGATTAAGAATTTTTAACAGGATGAGGATTAACGCCTGATTTTAGTTCAAAAATAGTTATCTCCGGTAAAATGCCCACACGGCCGGGATAACCCAGAAAACCATAACCCACATTTACGTACAATTGCTGCTTGTTTTCTTGGTAAGGACCGGCCCATTCTTTATAAATATATTGCACCGGGCTCCATTGGAAATGTTCCAGCCGAACGCCAAATTGCATGCCATGGGTATGACCTGAAAACATCATGTCAATCTGCGGATATTGCGGTAAAACCTGTGAGCGCCAATGTGAAGGATCATGTGATAAAAGAAGCTTTACCGGCAAGTCATCTGTATTTTTGGTAGCCAAATCCATGCGGCCGTATTTTGGGAAACGGCTTAAAGCGCCCCAGTTTTGAATGCCCAAAATACCAATTTCTTCGCCATCTACTTTGAGCCTTTTATTTTCATCCATCAAAAGCTGGTAACCTAAGTTTTGATGCGTCAAAAGCATGTCTTGCAGGTTTTTTTGCTTTGCTTGTGTGGAAGGCCAGGAATGATAATCACCATAATCATGGTTTCCCAAAACAGAAAAAACGCCTAAAGGTGCTTTTACACGGGAAAAAATATCCATGTAGTTTTTTACTTCGTTGGTTTGGTTATTTACCAGATCGCCGGTAAAAAAGATGAAATCGGGCTTTTCTTTCAGCAACAAATCCACACCGCCGGAAACCGCCTTTTTATGATAAAAGCTACCGGAGTGAATGTCGGAAATCTGGCCTAATTTAATGCCGTCAAAAGCTTTTGGTAAATTGGGAAGATAAATAGTTTGCCTGCGGATACGATAATCATAAGCACCGGAAATGATACCGTAAGAAAGCGAAGCCAGCGGGAGGGAAGCGGTAATTAAACCGGCTTTCATCAAAAATTCTGAACGAGGAATATAATCTGGTTTAGGTTGGCTTGCCGGAAATTCCGGTTCCGGCTTTTTGTATTTTAGGGCGAGCCATAAAAAAATCCGGCGAACATCGTCCACCAGAATAAAGGGCAACAGGAAAACTTTCGCAATCAGCAGCAGGAAAAAGACCAATAGAATAGCAGCTCTCAGCCCAACGCCAATATTGAAATAAACGGATAGGAAAACACCTGCAATCCCAAGTAGAGAGATGCTCCAAAAAATAACAGTAAACTTTTTGACAAAGCGAAAACTGAATTTTTTTAAAGCACCTCGGATACCGTTAATAATATAAAAATCGGCGAGCAATAGTAAAATGCAAACGCCGATCAAAACAAAAGGATTAGTCATGTATAAAATTATACCGGTAAAAGAAGCATCTTAATAA
>JAABUS010003604.1_pt1 | contig 24603 bp, 28 predicted proteins | sample 5560161 | NCBI WGS metagenome assembly JAABUS01 (sample SAMN10711885, study PRJNA513376) | rock metagenome | isolation source: Antarctica rocks | place: Antarctica: Victoria Land, Trio Nunatak nord | collected 2016-01-04
CTTGACGGACCACGCGGCCGAGGGAATGCGTCTATCACAGATTTCCACGCTGCTGCACCTTCATGCCCCCCAGGGAACCAGCATGGTGACCAGCCTCGAGCAGCGGGGACTGGTCGTTCGGAAAGCAGAGGATCTAGATGCGCGAAGCCGGCGTGCCCATCTAACCAAAGAAGGGAAAAAACTGGTCGAGAAGGCCGAGCGCCAGCTGCGCGGCCAGATGAGGGATTACCTGCGGGACGTTTCCCGCCCAGCCCTGGACACGTATCTCGGTGTCCTCGATTATCTCGCGAATCAAGAAACATCCCCTTCTGACGGCTCGGTTTAAGCAGATATCACATATAGAGCTAGGAAATACCCGAAAGTCTGTGCGAAATGACAGTAGTCGTGTACAGTAAGTAGGAGATAATTAAATTAATTAAATAATCCGCAGGAGGATGAATGACACGTACTAATTTTAAAGCGAAGCGCACTCGGGTAGGAATCGCCCTTGTCGTCTCCGTATTGACGGCAGGCTCCATTCTGCCGTTAGCCGTTCAGGGGTCGAGTCACCGGGAAGCCCCGTTGATTACCGGTGATCCGAAGGCGGATGCCACTGACCTATATGCGTTCGTGGCCAAGGACAAGCCGGACGCCGTTACCTTGATCGCCAACTATGTCCCGTCTGAGGATCCGGACGGCGGCCCGAACTTTTACCAGTTCGACGAAAATGTGCTCTATGAAATTCATATCGATAACAACGGTGACGCCCAACCGGACGTTACCTATCAGTACCGCTTCAAGACCGCCACGGCCAATCCGAAGACCTTCCTCTATAACACCGGCCCGATCAAGTCCCTAGACGATCCGAACCTAAACGTTCGCCAGTCCTATAGCCTCACCAAGGTGCAAAACGGCCAACCGACCGTCATCGCCGAAAACGTACCGACGCCGCCGTCGAACGTCGGCGAAAAATCGACCCCGGACTATGCCAGCTTGCAGCAACAGGCCGTCAAGAGCGTCGGCGGGCTTACGACCTTCGCCGGTCAGAGCGCCGACCCGTTCTTCGTCAATCTCGGCGGCATTTTCGACCTCTTATCGGTCAAGTCACCGGACGATAAGTCACCGGCCCCGAATAGCCTGAAGGATAAGAGCGTCCAATCGATCGCGCTACAGGTCCCGATCGCTGAGGTGACTGCCAGCAAAGCCAAACCGGCCGATCCGAAAGATCCGAACGGTGTGATTGGAGTGTGGACGACGGCTTCCCGCCAGGCGACGACCGTACTGAGCGGCAATGGCACCGTTAACACTGCCGGCAGCTTCGTCCAAGTATCGCGGCTCGGTAACCCTCTCGTGAACGAAGTCGTGACCCCCCGCGGCGCGAAAGACTTGTTTAACTCGTCCAAGCCCGCCGATGACGCGCAGTTCGCGGAAGCGGTCGCCAACCCGGAGCTCGGGGGACTGCTGAACAAGCTATACAACGTCAAAGTACCGCCCCAGGGCGCCTTCGGTTCACCGCAACAGCGCGACGACCTCGAAGCGATTTACCTGACCGGTATCCCTGATCTGACGAAGCCGGCCAATGGAAAGCCGGCGGAAGAACTGCGACTCAACGTCGCCGTACCGCCGACGCAGAATCCTGATCGTCTCGGTGTGCTGGCGAAGGACACCCAAGGCTTCCCGAATGGTCGCCGCTTGAACGACGATGTCGTCGACATCTCGCTGCAAGCCGTCGGTGGTGCCGCCTACCCGCTTTTCCACAAGGACTTCCAGCCTGATCCGATGGCGACGACGCTTTCGGACGGCGTGGACTCCCCGGCCAAGGCGCCTCGTGAAAGCTTCCCGTACCTGGCGTTACCCAACGCCGGCACGGATGTCGACACTAAAGAGGGCAAAGTCAGAGGCAGCACCTCGTCCAGCGAAGAAGACGATGGTACCTCTCGCGGCACGGTGGTAGTGATCGCACTGCTCGCCTTGCTGGTCGGAGCCGGTGTCGCCTACGCGGCGAAGAGCGGATCCACTAAGCAAAGCTAACCCCGCTTGTTGAAAGCGTAAACGGACCGGCGTCATTTCCGGTCCGTTTCGCTGCTCTAACACCAAGGCCTGCCTTATAATCGACACCATGAACGTCTTACGACCATCTCGAACCCACGTCCAGCGGACCGTCTCCGTCTTAGCCGGGGTCGGCCTGATTATCCTGCTCCTCAATGCCAGCGGCCTGTTGCCGCGCCTTATCACGGCCGCGCAACCCCAGCCGACGCGACCGAAGATGACCGCGACCGATAGCGACATTAATCGACTCGAACGATTGGTCGCCGAAAAGCCCGATGACCTGCAGACCCGGATCGCCCTGGCGGGCGACTATATCCAGAAAGTCAGGGAAACGGCTGATACGTCTTACTACGCGAAGGTGGATGGTTTGCTCGCCAAGGTCAGTCCCGGCGACGCCGCAAATGATGAAGTCCTTTCCATACGCGGTTCGCTCGCGAATGGCCGGCATGACTTCGCCGCCTCCCTGGCCCTCAGTCAGCAGGCCGCGGCACGTAACCCGCACCGCGCAGCCTATTTTGGCCAGGTAGGCGATGCCCAGATCGAGCTCGGTCAGTATGCCGCCGCCGCCGCCTCATTCCAAACGATGGTCAACCTGAAGCCTGACCTGAGCTCGTATAGCCGAGTGGCCTACATCCGGGAATTATATGGAGACGTATCAGGCGCCGAGACGGCGTTCCAGACGGCGATCTCGGCCGGTTCCCCCTTCATCGAGAACGTGGCCTTCAACCAAACCGAGCTGGGAAAGTTGTATTTGCGGACCGATCTTACCAAAGCGGAAGAGGCGTTCTCCCAGGCGCTCCACACGGTTCCGGACTACCCGCCGGCGCTCGAAGGCTTAGGACGGGTCGCGTTTGCGCAAGATAAACGGTCTCGGGCCGAGGACTACTTCAAAAAGGCCTACGCTGTCTTGCCCACCGCGCTGAACGCCATCAACCTGGGCGACTTCTATGCCGCCGAAGGCGACGCCTCCAAGGCGGACCAGCAGTACCAGCTGGCGGAGCTCGCCTACGCGAAGTCCGCTCCCGATGGCGTCAATAATGACCTGGAGCACGCGCTCTTTCTCGCCGAGCATGACCGTGATTTGCCAAAAGCGTTGGCTCAGGCGACGGCGGCGTATGCCCAGCGTCCCAGCATAAACGGGGCCGACGCGCTGGCCTGGAATCTCTATAAATCAGGGCGGTATGTCGAAGCCGCCGTGCAGATCAAACCGGCCCTTCAGCTCGGAGAAAACGATCCGCTCGTGCTGTATCACGCCGGCCTGATTGCGGCGCGGAACAACGACCAGACAGCGGCCAAGCACTATTTGTCTCGCGCGCTCGAGTTGAATCCGCACTTCGGTCTGCTGCAGCCGCAGATCGCCCGCGACACGTTGGGGAAGCTATAGAAGCCTGATGAAGCGCCTGCTACTCATCCTGATCCTCTTTTCTGCGCTCTCTGCAATACCGGCGCCAGTCGCGGCCCATGACCTGATTCCGAAAAACGTCCAAGAGTATCTGCAAAAGAATCCTCAGGCGACGGATGACGAAATCAAGGCCTTCGTCGAAGGCAATGCCCCGGACCTCGCCAAGGCGAAGAGCCAGGAAAGCGTCATCCGTTTGGTCCGCCAACGCCAGACCAGCTTTCTGGACAACGCCTTTGACTTCCTGAAACTAGGCATCAGGCATATCCTGAGTGGGCCCGACCACATCCTCTTCGTCTTGTCGCTGCTGCTCGTCTATATTTCCCTCCGGCACACGCTGCGGCTCACCCTGACTTTCACGGCCGCCCACTCCATCACCCTGATTTTGGCCGGTTCGGGAATCCTGACCCTGAGCTCGCGGATCGTCGAACCGATGATCGCCCTCTCCATCAGCTTCATGGCGATCTTCACCGTCTTCTTCCACCGATATCGGTTCGCGCGTGATGTGAAGAGCAAGATGGGATTGGTATTCTTCTTCGGCTTGTTCCATGGCCTGGGGTTCGCCGGGCTATTGAAAGAGATTCAAGTGCCCTCCGACAAGTTCGTGTCGTCTTTGGCGTCGTTTAATATCGGCATCGAGGTGGGGCAGCTGATCATCGTCGCTTTGGCGCTGCCGATCATATACTCCTTCCGCCAAGAAGCCTTCTACCCCCGTGCCGTAAAGGTCGTTGCGGGTACGATCGGTGTTATCGGTTTGTTCTGGGCGACCCAACGCGTCTTCGGGTTTTAGTAGGTAGCCGCCACGAAAACGGGGAGCTTATGCATATGGCGAAGAGTAAGACCGCCGACTCTACTACTCCAGATGATGAGCTATGAGAAATCCGCCACGACGTTTCGGCCAGACTGGTGAATCCTTCAGGGCACGCTGCTTCGATTGCCGGAATCTCCGATCAAACGTCAAGCGTGCTTCGATGCGGGATGCGTCGTAGCGTTCGTGCTTATGGCCGAGGGGTCGGGCTGGCCGAGGGGACGATCGTGCGCACGTAGTCGACTTTCCACTCCTCGCCGACCTTCACCATTTCGAATTGGCGGTTGAAGGTCGCCTTACCGTCCGTACAAGCGACGTCTACCTTCACCTTGGTCTCGCTGTTCTCGTAGGAAATGCCGGTGCTCGTCGATTTGCAGTCATGGGCGCTCGGCGGTACGGCGAGGGGCTTCCAGGGATCGTTGCCCTTCGAGGAGAGGTACTTTCCGAAGCTAGGTGAAGCGAACGTCGCCGCTTGACTGGGGTTAGTGCGGGCAGCCTCGAGGTACGAGTCGGCCACCTTACGCCCGGCCGACATATCCTCCAGCGTCGACTGCACGGCGTTCCCGACCGTGGTGGCGGCGTTTTTCGCTACTCGTACGGTGAAGAACAGCAGGTAAAACGTCGTCACTACTGACAAGATAAAGATAATCAAACCAGCCCACGCCCATTTCTTCTGCCGCGACAGAAAGTCGGCGCGATCGGTCCAGCGGCCGGTTTTCCAAGCTAATTCGTTGCCCTTCGCACCGAGGTAAAACGGTAGCGCCAGGTTCACCAGCGGCACGAAGGCCAGCAGCGAAATCCAGACGCCGTGGGTGATGCCCCAGACCCAGGTGAGGAAGAACGCGCCCCAGTTCCACTGGCGCAGCTCTATCGGAACTTCGTCAGGGTTCGTGACCTGGTCCGTCCCAGGGGTATCGTTTTCGGTTACTTCGGCCATGTTGATGTTGGTTAATGACACCTTCATAGCCATAGTACGACGCTGGTACATACAAAGCGAGCGGCTGGGAGGGGCGGATCTGCCGCCTGTCGCCGTGGCCTCGGAAGTCGCGCCATGGTTGGTTTGTTGACGCGACGCTCGAGGATGCTATGGTTGACGGCTGATGCGCGAATTCGAAGTATCGATAGACCAGGCAACGCCCACGGTGGAGGGGAGTATCGAGCGACCCTGGCTTTTCGGATATCGTCTGGAAATGCTCCAGCACTTTCAAGAAGCTTTCCCCGACCGTCCGCCGGAGGTCGTTTATTATCCGTGCTCATTTACCGACGCGACGCCCTCGGCGGCGTTTCCGGACAGTCGTCGCGTGATTTATGTCGATATTCGGGACCGACCGGTCCGGGTACTCATTGGTGCCGGCAAGGAGGCGTATCGAGCCTCCGCCGAGGAATTCCTGCCGGACGAGCCGGTCGACCTCCTTGTCTTGAAAGGCATGCCGGCCAGACCCGACCAGGCCTTGGGGACGGTCACCTGGGGCGGGTATGTGTTGGCCGACGAGGGGTACGACGTGGCGGACGAGGTGAACCGGCACCCCGACTTCAGGCTGGCCGGGCTGATCCACTACGAGCGAGCTACCGGCGGCATTTGGCGCGTTCCTCCGGACGAGCTCCTGACGCTGCCGCCGCCATCGCGTTCTTACCGGAGTCTGTCCGTTTTCCAACGGCGCGCGGTCTGTCCGGTCGGGTAATCGGGCTTATCTCCCTCAGGACACGTCGCCTGTAAGAACTCATGAATTCATAGGATTTTTGAACAGGAATTCAATCGTCACAGTTTCTAAGAGTAATCGCAGTACCCTTGCTACTATGAGGAAGCTACCACGGGGAGACGTGGGCATGAAATGGTAGTCCATTGTAAGCTGGGTGTGAGATGTCAGCGGGAGCACATTCGGTCATTCGCTATTACCGTAGCCGGGAGTCCCGGTGGGGATATCGCTGGCTATTGAAGGGCGTGAAGCACTACGGGTATTATCCACTCGGGAAGGAACGGATCTCCATCGGCGCGGCTCAGTACCTGATGGAGGAGCATCTCGCAGAAACGTTAGGATTGCCGTCCGGCTCCCTGGTGCTCGACGCGGGGTGCGGTGAAGGAAACGTCGCCCACCATTTGGCGGACCAGCATGGATTAAAGGTGCGAGGCGTTGATTTGCTCGATTTCAACATCGCTCGGGCCAAGCGCAAAGCTCGGCAGAGCGGCCTCGACCTGGAGCTGGAGGTGGGCGACTATCACTCGCTAAAGTATCCTGATCGGACCTTCGATGCGGTGTACACGATGGAGACCCTCGAGCACTCCCGCGAGCCCGATCGGGCGCTTCGCGAGTTTTATCGTGTCCTAAAGCCGGGAGGGAAGGTGGTGCTCTTTGAGTACACGATTCCGCCCGACGATCAGCTGACGGAAAACGATCGACAGGCCTGGTCAGAGGTAATCAAAGGCTCGGCAATGCCCGGCCTCCTCCTGTTTCGCCACGATTCGTTTCCGGAGCACCTTGCTAAAGCCGGGTTCACGAGGGTGCGGACGGAAGATATCACGGCGCGGACGATGCCGCTGCTGCGCCGGTTCTACCGCTGGGCGATCATTCCGTACCAATTGATCAAGCTTCTCGGGAAGAGAGAGAAGTATGCCAACGCTACCGCCGGGGCGACGATGTATCAGGCTGCGCTAAAAAGAGACGCGTGGCGGTATGTAGTAGTTTCTGCCTACAAGCCGTGATGGAGCCGGTATCATCGGGCGAGCTGAAAAATCGTTATTTCGTGATGCGTCACCGCGAAAGCGAAGCGAACGTCTTAAAAATCATTATCAGCGATCCGGCACACGGAGTGCGCTCGTATGGCTTATCCGCGGCAGGCCGCCGACAAGTCGCGGCATCCCTACGCCAATGCACCATCCTCCGTTCCGACACGGTGATGTACTGCTCCGACTTCAAGCGCACCCGAGAAACGGCGGCGATCGTTCGTCGGCATCTCGGTATCTCGACGGTGCATATCAGTCAGAGGCTACGGGAGCGCGATTTCGGATCGTGGGAAAAGACGAGTGCCAAGAATTATCAGAAAGTCTGGCAGCGAGACGCGATCGATGCCGAGCATACGGAACATCACGTCGAGGCCGTCAGCCATGTCTTGCAACGCGGGTTGGCGTTGATCTCTTTATTGGAGCGGCGCTACGCGAATCGCGATATCCTGCTCGTCGGCCACGGCGATCCCTTGCAAATCCTGGAAACCGCTTTTCACGGCTTACTACCCTCGCGGCATCGGAGTCAAAAAAATCTCGAGGTCGCTGAGGTGCGACCGTTGGTACCAAATCCTCTGGCTACACTGATGCCATGAGAAAGACTGTCGTTCGTCGCCAAGTGCGGGGATATGGCCTGGTGGCTGAATACGTTCGTCCCCAGGGAAAAAAGAACCTGTCGCCGCTTATCGTCCTCGGCGGATCGGCGGGAGGAATCAACCCGGCACGGGCGGCTCGTTTGGCGGATGAGGGTTTCGCCGCCTTGGCGGTCGGCTACTTCAGGCTTCCGGGCTTATCGCCGACTTTGGCGCATATCCCGCTTGAGTATTTCGGGGGAGCGATTGAGTGGTTGTTAGCGCGGCCAGAGGTCAGCGGTTCGACCGTCGGCGTCCTCGGCGGTTCCCGAGGGGCGGAGCTGGCCTTGCAATTGGCTTCGCTGGATCAACGGATTGGCGCGGTGGTCGCCTACGCTCCGAGTAGTGTGCGTTGGGCAGGGTATCCGGTGGCCCGACCGCTTCCCGAAGCGGCGTGGCTGTTCGATGGAAAGCCGCTGCCCTTCATGTTGCCAGACGGGCGGCAGCTGAGCTTCGATCAGGCTCTGAATCTCCGGCACGAACGACGACACGCGGTGATCGAAGTCGAGAAAAGCGCCGGGCCGATCCTGTTGATTTCCGGCGAGGACGATCAGGTGTGGCCCTCGACGCGGATGGCGCACCAAATCATCAGGCGTCTGGGGCAAAAGGGCTTTCCGTACGAGTATCGCCACCTTTCATACCTCACGGCCGGCCACCGGATTACGTTTCCGGGAAGGACGCTCTCGGAATATTCGCCGAGCGGCGTCCATCCGATGACCGGGGAGACATTTCACTACGGTGGGACTCCGGAGGGTAACGAAGCCGCGAGCGAGCACTCCTGGCCGGCGGTCGTCAGCTTCTTCCAGCGGCATTTACGAAACTAAAACTTATTGATTATTTGCCTTAACTATAGTAAAGTATCTAGCCATGGCTCCGGACCGACAGATCGAGCATCAAGAAGGAATCGGGAGCTCCCGTGTGGAATTGCCGGTGTCCGAAGGTATCGTGCTGCGTCAGTTCACACCGAGCGACGCTGCGCCGCTATTCGCCCTGATTGACCGCCAGCGGGAGCACCTCGGGCAGTTTGGCGATACGACGGCGGAGAAGTATCCGGACCTGGAATCAGTTGAGAAAAGCATCGCCGAGCCACCGAACCCTGACCGGCTCCGGTTCGGTGTATGGGATAACGAGGTGCTAGTCGGTACGGTCAACCTCACGCCGCGCGTAAAACCAGATTCTTGGCAGCGGTCCGGTAGCGCCGTGATTGGTTACTGGATCGGCTCCGATTTCACCCGCCGAGGGCATGCGACAAGGGCGGTCGATGCGCTTACCGACTACGGCCATGAACAACTCGGCTACCAGAGGATTTACGCAACCGTGGATCAGGGCAATAGACCCAGCCTCGGGGTGTTAGAGCGGGCCGGCTACGCTCGGATCGGCGAAGGTCCGGAGAAAGTCATCTTCGTCAGTGACGACGAGCTCATGCTGGAGGACGAGCGCCAGACCGACAAAGAGGCAGCAGTACTGCTTGGTGGCCGGCGTGGTGAATTTGTCTATCACGACGGTCACAGCGTGATGGCGATGTCAGCCGACGGCAGCACGCGTGAAATCGCGCGAGCGGAAACGCTGAATGTCCTCTGGGCCGTCGCCGCCTTAGCGTTGGAAGATGAAAAACCGGAGCGGTCCGGAGAAATCGTCGTCGGCGAAACGTACGTGCTGGATGGCATTAGGTACCGGGTCGATGGGTTTGCCTACGACGCCACCGGGTATCGAGAAACCGGCGAGTTGGTTTCGTCGGTTCGCTACACGCAACTGGACGATGGGGGTTACCCGGCGGGGACGCGTTATAGCCGGGCACAGCGAGAATTTGAAGAACAGTTTTCCCTCGAGAAATAGTTTCAAGTGTTGATTTAGTGACTCAACTAAGGTACTATGTATCAAACGATGAGCGAACGATCCACTGAACGCATGACACCATTCCGGTTGACCATATCGGGCCGGCAGATATTGAGCGAGCAAGAAACCAAGGGTGGGAGTGGTTAGCAAACGCCCCTTACCCTGATGTCGCCGGGCCAGGGCAAGAAACGGTATACGAGGCGATCGCGCGTTTGCAAGGGGAACACGGTTGGGAAAAAATCACGACCGGCGTACCCCAAGACCCGATAACTCACGAGCCTGGGCGGCAGTGGCCCGAGCTCGGCATCTATCTTCGTGACGCCTGAGCCGGTGAGTGTGGTGAATGCCTCCTCAAACATAGCCAGCAAGGTAGTCACCGGGCTGGCGTCAAACGTATAGTGGCAGTGTGCTCGATTCACCTGATATCAAACACCTCATCCTCGATATCGACGGGATTATCGTCGGCGAAAAGGTTGGCTATAACGCCCCCTCACCCCATCCTGACGTACTACGTGCCCTTCAGGAGGTCCGCGCCGGTGGCATATCGGTCTCGCTTTGCACGGCGAAGCCGCACTATTCGATTAGGGATATCATCGAAGGGGCTTCTCTGGATAATCCGCACATCACCGATGCCGGCGCGGTAATCATCGACCCGATAGACGACGTCGTTGTGGAACAGCACGTGCTTCCGAAAGATTTGGCGGGAGCGGTAATGAAACTGTGCTTGGACAATCGCGTCTACGTGGAGTTTTACACGGTCGACGACTACTTCATCCAGCAGGATCAGGTTTCGTACATCACCCCTAAGCACACCCAGGTTTTGCAAAGGAATCCGGTCGTGGTCGACTCCTTGTTGACATCGGCCGCTCAGCAGGCCGTGACCAAGGTGATGCCGATCGCCGAAGATGAAAGGGACAAGGAGAGGATCCGCACGCTCCTCGAAGCGTTCAGGGGGCGGGTTTCTTTGGGGTGGGGAGTCCATCCGGTCGCCTTGCCGCTGCAATACGGCATCGTCACGGCTCCCGGAAGCTCCAAACAAGCAGGCGCCGCAGCGGTTTTACAGAGTTTGAACGGTTCCTTCGAAAACACCTTGGGAGTCGGGGACAGCACGAGCGACTGGGGCTTTATAGAGCGATGCGGCTACGCGGCCACCCTCAAGAACGGTACCGAAGAACTGAAAGAACTAGTCCGGTCCAAGGGTGAGGGAAAGTCCTATATCGGTCCGTCCGTGGATGAAAACGGTATTCTCGATATCCTCAGCCACTTTCCAGTATTGTAGTAATCAGCTTTGAGTCCACCTATGATTTTTTGACCGAGTTTTCTATTTCTCCGGATATAGTAAAGTAAAGTTAATGAGCACTAGAAATAAGCTTTCAGGAGTCATCGGCGCCTTAACCGGACTTGCCTATCTCGCCCTTGCCGTCAGCGACGCGGAAGGTATTGTCTGGATTATTCCTGTTGTAGTTGCTTCTGTTGCCTTCGCCACCAATAGTAAAGTCATTTCGTGAGTGCTTACGGTCTCTTCGATTTGTCCCTTTATTAAAGTCGTTACAGACTGTACGAAGCAGCTGAGGAATACCGGTTTTTAACCTCTGGGTAGTCAGTGCGGTAGTCATCGACAGCACTCGAACGTACCATGTACTCGGTGTGTGAATTAAATGCATAAGGAGTTCTCAATGATCAAAGGTATCAGGCTAATCGTCTACCCCGTCAAAGATGTCGCTCAGGCCACGGCCCTCTACAGCAAGTTACTGGGCGTCGCGCCGTACTTTGAGAAGCCGTACTATGTCGGCTTTAAGGTTGGTGACCAGGAAATTGGGTTAGATCCGAATGGCCACGCCGAGGGCATGACCGGCTCCGTCATCTACTGGCAGGTGAGCGACATCAAGGAAAGTCTGCAATCATACCGAGACGCCGGCGCGCAGGTGCAGCAAGAGGTCAAAGATGTCGGCGGCGGCAACCTGATCGCTTCCGTCGCCGATGCGGACGGCAACGTCATCGGGCTGAGTCAGGTAGCGTAACGGCGCGCGGTGGTGGCGACGTATTGTCGGCGCTGATGGTGGTGGTTTGACATCAAGGCTGCGATATGTGGTTTAAGGTCGATATAGTGGGCTTTAGCAGCTAACCGACGGGTATATGTTCAATATGTTCGCCAGTAGTCAATAACAACGCTGCTTCCCATTGCTAACTTGTCGGCCTTAGTCCAGGCCGGGCCCCATTTGCTAAAACCGATTACCCCTAGAACAGATCGCCGAAGCTTACGACGTGCCTCGGAGTCGTTTATTAGGTCATATCCCACCACCATACCTTCTTCGCACACTGGCCTAAGAGGTGCGTAAGCTACCGCCTCCCCTTTGCCGGTCTGAACACTGATAAAGCCCGAATCGTGATTCTCTAGCCAGTACTGGATACTGGAAAGATTTCGTATCGCCCCTTCTGGGATGTCCCGATAGAAAGAGGCAGCTTTATGGTACTTTGCTGCTTTCCGCTGGCGAGACTGATCGGCGAGGATACGGAATCCCTTTTCGAGTGCGCGAACGCCGGCGAAGAAGTTGTCCTTCAATGGGGTTAATGTGTAAAGCTCCTTCATCGTCTGACGGAGCTCCTGTTTTGTCGGTGGGGGAAGTTCCCTAAAAGGTTCTTGCCGCGCCTCTCGATGCTCACCGTCTCTCAGGCCGGTGCGATTCGCGACCTCGATCGTGGTTATCAAGGCACGTGCGATTCGTAGATTGATGTCGGCGACCGTTTCATGGTCCGCAGGGCTAAGCCGCTCAAGGTCGAATTGGCTCGAAGGTATGTAGCGGGCTCGCTGTTCTTTTAGAGAAGCTATAGCTTGCCGCGAGGCTTCCCGAGCCTCGTCCGGCCTGTCCATAGCGGCATACTCCTGAGCTACTCTAGTCAGAGCTCCGGTGGCAAGGAGATAGTCGCCGAGCTTGAGGTAGTGGTCAGAGGCGGATCGAAAGAAAAACAGCGCTTCCAGGTGAAGCTTCGCCGCCTTGGGTTCCGAGGCGCGTTCCGCGAGGTTCCGAAGGGCAAACCCGATAGCTATCTCTACTCCAGGATACCTAGACTCATCTCCGGACAGATGCTCTAATAGCACGGAACCAGTTTCGATTATATCCTGGCTGTCCTCCCTACGAACGGCAGCTTAGTAGGCGTCTTGAACCTCCCCGAGTCGTTGAGGTGATTCATCGGCTACCTCTCCGCTAGCGAAAGCGATAACCTGAGCGCTCTCGGAGGGGCTGAGGGACTCGAGCGCTTCTAGTGCATCCTGCATAGCCTCGGCGCGCGGAGGGGTATCGGCTGGTGGTCTACGGGAAGTCATAGCTACCTAAAGTAGCATAACTAAGAGAAAAAATCAATTGTAGAGATGGTGAAAAATCTCTCCCACCAGCTAATCAATAATTATTCAGCCGGCCGCCTTCTCATCGCCATACATTCTGGCGACGAAGGCCCGCTGATAACGCCGGAGCGCTTCTTCAGCGGCGGGTTCGACCGGCATCTGGGCAGAAATCTCAGGAAACTGACCTTCCGGGTCAGGATTTTTGAAGATTACCCCTGCCGAGACGGTGACCGTTCCTTCCCGTGAAGCGCGTCTTCCTGAAAGATTATCCACATCACAGACGATGCGGTACGTTCCGGTTGGCGGAGTATTCTCCGGCAGGTACCGGACAAGGGGACGGAGGTTTTCATCGGCTCTGGACGCGATAATCAGAGCAACCGTCTCGCCTGGATTCGCTTCAAACGCCGTGTATCCGAGGTCTCGAAGGCGTTCCAGTGCTTCTTGTTCCTCGGGGTTTTCTGCGGTCGGCCGATCACCTGTTAAATCGATGGTTAGACCCTGTCGATCTTCTCGTTCTTCCTTCCCGGGTTCTCTTGATCCAGGTGCTCCCATGAATTCCTCCGTTGATTAATGCTCGTTTTAACTGCCGGAAGTCAAGAAGTTTCGTGGCTATCTAGGAAGATGTGCTTGATAGCTTTCTAGTAGTACCCGTTGAGGTGGCTGAGTACTAGATTCCCAGCTGTAAAGTAAATCTTCTACGAACAACTCTCTATCAGGAAAACCGCAGGCGGTCACTAGTTTTCGCTTCTCCGGGTCAGCGTTATATTTTCCTAGTTCAGGGCCCACTACCATTTCATACGTTAGGGAGTCTGCGCGGCGAGCGATTTGTTGTGCCTTATAGCTAGTTACCGTCCATTCACCATCCCTCTCAGCAACGGTTAACGATAGCTGTCCCCGCAGCCCGGTATCAATTTGCCATACGGCGTGATACTTCCTGCCTTTAGCTTCTGGACTGAGGGTTACATGGAAATACGGTTCCCGCTGCATACGTCCGACAGGTTCGGTTAGTTCACCGTCCGGAGAGAAATCCAGAAAGGCGTTTAGCTTCCCAAGGCTTTCGGTTAGGTCCCCCAAAGATTCAGGGATCAGTTCTCGTTCGGCGGGAGGGGTCTTTGTCATAACAAACGACAGTAGCAGACACTCGGTATGCGAGTCAAGTCGCTGGCTTCAGGCTGGCATCCGTATTGAGCTCCCAAGCCCTCAAGAGTACAATGCTTGGCTATGCGTGAATTAGGAAATGAGGAGCCGGGTTGGTATCATCTTCGGACCGAGGGAGCCGCACTGCTGGTTGATATCCATGACTCGGCCGTGCCCACCGCAGACACGGTCGATCCTCAGCAGGCCCGATGGGCACAGGAGGCCCTTGGCTTGCCGGAGCCGCTCATTTTCCCCTCCCAGGATAGTGAGTATTTCGGATTCGGACCCGTGCTGACGGAGGTCGGCAACGACGCGCCGAACTGGACGACGTTTCGGGGTGAGTTACCGGTGGTGGCCGGTGGAAAACTCTTCGCTGAGGATGATTTCGGTGATCTCAGCGATACGCTTGGCTATCTCATTAGGTGTGATTATGAAAAGGCATATCCTTTTGCAGTCACCCTAAACTTTTTGTTCAAGCAGTTGAAAAAAGGCGAGCAGTCGTCTGACTCCCCTGTGCCCCAGCACCTGCATATTGGCATGACTAATCGTGAGGAAGGACCGTATGCCAGCGCGATCGACGCCGACGTACTCACCCCTCTCGCACGGTGGATTCACACCAATGTGGACACGGAGCCTGGCAATGAGATCGCGAAAGCGATGATGACCGCCTTCGAGCATATGCGGGGGCAACGAGAACCGTATCAGGAGTGGGACTTCAGGGTGGATTTCCGGTCGCCAAAATGGGTAAACCTCACGGTGCCCGGAAATGCCTGTGGTTTGGACCCTGACAGGGAGAGCGATGAGTCGGATATAGCCTACAGACTCACCCCTCATAATACCGACACTCCGGTGGAGCAGCTAACCTTACTCTTTGGATTGGCAAAACTTGAAGAACTGGCCATCGCCGACTATCGACGGGTTTTAGCGCAAAGACTGGCTGAAGATCTCTCGAAAATCGACTAATTCGGTGGAGAAGGGGGAGTACCCGACGCGAGTTCGGGTAAACTTCTCCACCCGTCAAACAGGAAAAACGGCCAGCACAAGCTGACCGTTTTTCCTGGTGGACATGGTAAAAAAATTCGTCGAATCAACTCACCCAAATCATAAGCGATTGGTATCAGATTCTGTGTGACTACGATTTAGGCTTGGAACGTTCGAAAAACTAACCACAAGGCAGCAGTCGAACATACTGGGTGCCTATACGATACTCTACCTAGCTAGGAAATTCGGGTTCAGTGCCATCCCCCGCCCCAGCGATCGCAGAAAATCAGCATGTTCTTTCTCTGCTTGTTCTAATGCCGCGGCGGCAACTTCACGGCTTTCATCTTCTGGGATTGAAAAAAGGAACCCTCTAGCCGTGTCGCTTCGGCCTGACTCTACTAAGTCAGCGACGATAGTGGCATGTGCTTCATGGCGGGTAGCTTCATCGCTGATATGTGAAATCACTCTAGCTGCTGTCGCCAAGTGCGCGGGGCCAAGACGTGCGTATAGTTCAGCTAACAGAGCAAACCTTTCATCTGGATCTTCGCCAGCATCTTCAGCCACTTCGCGACAAGCTCTAACAGCTTCACCAGTTAGCCGTTCACTAACACCTCGTCGTAGTTGATCTACTCTGGCTAGATAGCCAGGGTCAATGGGGGCTCTACCTTCTGACTCATCCATCAACTTACGTGCTCCTTATAACAGCAGAATATAGCATATGGTTATGGGAAGAACAAGCTTGTGGAGATCGTAAAAAATTCGTCGAGTCAGCTCATCCAGGCGATACGTGACTGGTATCAAGCGGCTGATTCGCTTCACCCTAAGCGATACTATAGGTCAGGATAGATTGGTCCGGTGTGCGCCTGAGTACGTCTACCCGTCGTTGCGCAACATTCCAGACCACCCCAAACCAGTTATGGCCCGTTTCCGCTTGGATGCGGGTAACAGGCAACTGTCCCCACCGCCCGTCTTGCAAAGGCCGTTCCAGCCAGTTTTGCGACTCGGAAACCGATCCGTACACAAACACTGCGCGGTCAAACTTTCTGCCGGATCCTGCTAAATATCTTTCAAACGGATCTTCACAGGAAGGCTGCAAGTGGGTAAAGACGCAGTGCCCCGTCTCACGATTTTCCAGTATGACCGCGCAGCATCGGGTGAACCCATCACTGGAAACGGTCTTAGGTCCGGAGTCTGCCGAAAAGACCTCGATAGAACGTTGCCCCACGAAAGCGTTCGTATCTCTCTCTATTCCTAATTCCAGTACGTTGAGCACGCCCTCGCCTGCATGTCGTTTTGGCCAACTAATCTGGCCGATGCAGACAGCTTCACGGGGTAATCCGAGGGTCGCTGGGTCGACGGATTCAGCATCTGGTCCAGAACGTGTCATGCAAATAAAATAGCATTGTTAAGGTAAAATATCAAGATTATGGAGATGGCGGGAGTGGAACTCGCGTCCAGAACAGCCACGTAAAACGCTTCTACCGACGTAGTTCGCTTTTGGCGGTTTCGGATCCCGCGCTATAAAGCGAACCAAACACGCGGATTCCTAGCCTCAAATTGTCCCGGGTGGGAAGGGTGCCGTGGTCAATCGGCTAACGGCTAGCGAAAGCAAGCCGGCGGCTGTACCACAGTCCGGCGAGTCCAAAAATCATCGCTAGCGGAATGGCGCTCGGAGTTCCCGAGGCTGGGAGTGATTCCGGCCCCGCGTCTGTCGTACTGCCAGAAACGGCACTGGCCAGAGAAACGGTTTCTCCACCGCTCTGGGTAGGTCCGCCCATAGGAGGTACAGGAGTAGGCACCGGAGTGGGCGGGTTTGAGGTAGCGCAGGCCGTATCGGTAATCGTATTGGCATTCAAGGTGACCGCGGCGTTCCTGACCAATACGCTGCCCTCCACGTCCGCGCCGTTCTTAACCGTGGCCGAGGTGAGGGCGAGAATATTGCCTTTGAAAGTGGAATTGTCACCTAACGTCGCGGAACTTGTGACCTGCCAAAAGACGTTGCAGGGCTGGGTACCGTTAATCAGCTGGACGATGCTCCCAGCTGCCGTTACTAAGCTCGACGACGATTGGAAAATGAAGACGGCATTGGCATTATTTTGGCCATCCAGCGTTAGCGTGCCGATGAGGTTGGCCGTTGAGGCAGCCGGCACTGCATACACGCCGGGCGTCAGAATTTGCCCACCCAATTGATTGTCGGCACCGACGAACGTTTGGGTTGGGGTGCGTCCTGCCGCATCTCCATAAGCTGCTGACAGGGCGTTCTGAGCGTCGTTTAAGAGCGTCGAGTTATTGACCGAGCCAGCCGGACCGGTGTTATCAACGGCGTAAATAGTGCCGGTCACCTGAGCTTGCGTGATACCGGAATAGTTGCTGCCGTCGGCAGGGCTCAAGCCCACATCGCCCGTGATGGTGGAGGTGGGAACGTTGGTGACGGCGGTGGCGCCGAGTACGGCGAAACTATCCGCGGCACCAAGGTCGACCGTGGTGGGGTCAGCCGCGGCCGCCGTAAGCGGCGCGCTGAGAGCGAGGACCAGGGAACCGACGGATGCTAGGAGTGTTAATTTGGGTTGTCGCCGCAGCTGCTTCATACTCGAAGCTTCACTCACGCCGGAGGCGAGGGCAAGCTAGCAACCATTTAGATTAACCACTATGTCGGCGCACCGAACTAGGAGATTCGCTATGCGGACATCGTAAAAAATTCGTCGAACCAGCTGATTCAGGCGATATCTGATTGGTACGGACTTTTCCAGGAAGCGGATTTGTCCTTTGGCTCAGGAGATATCCTTAACAAGGCGGTAGTCGATACTAAGTATCGCTAGCACCGCAGAACCCCTCCCCCCACCACCCCTTTCCTGTTCCACCCCCGCCAAGGAGAAAAAGCGCGGAAGTCCTGCGCGGCAAACCCGAGCACGCGCGATTGGTCCAGATGGCGACCGAGCAATCTGAGATGTGGGTCTAGGCTCGGTAGCGCAGGTAAACGACACCGTTTTCGAAGCGATGCTCGTCAATTAGTTCGAGGTCCAAGCGGGCGTTGTCTGGCAGCGCCCTCTTGCCGCCTCCGATGATGACGGGGAAGACGAAGAATCGGTACTCATCAACGAGCCCAGCCTTGATGGCTTGAGCCGCCAGATTGGCACCCCCTACCGAGATGTCCATCTCCGCGGTTGCCTTCAGTCCCCGGATAGCCTCCGGCTCGAAGTCCCGTTCGATTCGCGTGCGTTCGCTTGAGACCTCTTTGAGAGTCTTTGAATAGACAATCTTCGCGGCGAATTTCCAGACGTCGGCATAATCCAGCTCGACAGGATCGGAATCGGCGGGAGGATCCTCCCAATAGACCATCGTCTCGTAAAGGCGCCGGCCGAAGAGATACGTGCCGACCGGTCGCTCGAGATCGTTTATGAATTGGTGCAGCTCCGTACTCGGCATGGACCAATCGAAGTTGCCATCTTCGTCCTCGATGTACCCATCGAGAGAGGTGATCACGGTGTAGACGAGCTTCGCCATGGCTTTAGTGTAAGTGCATACAGCCGCTCGCAACATGTGGAGTTGATAGGACGATTATCGAACCCCTAGCGCGGATCTATCGCGTCTTTGGGTTGCTGCAGAATTTTGCGGATCAGCAGGTTTAGCGTCGCTGGAAGCCAGGGTCAGCGTTTCGACCGCCGGCATAGTCCGTGTAGAACGTGCTCCCGCCCGGATTGGTGCATAGGACATCATTGCCCCAGTTGTAATCAATGCTCGTGACGTCCTTACAGCTCACTTTGGGCTGCGCCGCAGGCGCTTGCTGCTGCGGCGCAGCCTGGGCTGCCGGCACCTGGATACTTTCCGCAGACGAGCTGGCGTCATCTGTTGTAGATGAATGCCTGGGAAAGAAAATAAACAGTAAGACGAGACCCAGAATAAGGTAGCCACCGACGGTACCAAGCATCTCAGACATGCCGGATCTTTTCTGATTCCCGGTATGCAGCGAACTGCGTTCTGGGTACCTCACCTCTACTGACGTCTGCCGAGCAAGCGATTCGGAGGATACGCTCCGGCTGACGGATGTATATTCGGGCATTTGTATGGCAGTTCGGCCGTACTTATGTTCATAGCGGCCTTCAAATACGTATTCAGAGTCGGCTTTGAGCGTGGCAATGGGAATTTTGCTGAACCAGACCGCCTTGATGGTTCCAGTGCCATCAGAAATTTCCGCCTCAATCATCAAGCTTCCGTTTCTAATACGGTGGCTCGAGAGGCTGGTGATGACGCCCCGAACTTTGATAATTCCTGGCAATGCGTTTGCTATTGGAATTATGTTCTGATTTGAAGAGGTGCTCATACAACCAACTTACGACTCTTTCTCCTCCTCGTCGACCTGCTTCATCGCGAGTGACATCTAGCCGGTGTTCCAGGATGTGAATAAGTCAACAAGCAACTACTGTAACTACATTGGCCGATTAATATGACATTCTCGGACACCAGAAAGCGCTTGCGGCTAATTGCATAATCATCTCAACCATGCTATACTTCCTTAATTATTACAAAATCAGTGGATGGATGACGAACGGCTACCAATACAGGCGGAAGTAGAGTCGGTACCGGAGCCGCTGGGGGACGCAGAGCTCGGCGATTTACTCGCCGCTATCGGAAATTCCGAGGCGAAATCGCTACTGCTCATCGGCATGCACCCTGACTACACTTACTCCGCCGCCGACTTACACGAGTTGTTCGTGGCTATGCAGGGAGACGAAATCGGATGGAAGCCCTCCCCGGAGATGCCGTTCAAATACTGCATGCACAGCATGGAGCCAATCGGCATGGTGGCACGAGGAGTGTCGGAAGAAGGCCGCGGGACGGTCGGGTACCGTAAGACGGAGCGAGGGTCCACTATTGGTGAAGCGCTGGCGGGCCACCTCCTGGCATTCTCCGAGCGGCATCCGGAAACGACCCTCAACGCGATTTGGGGTCAGGCAAATTCCAGCAAGCGCACGCCAGACGGAGGTGCCACGGAAGCCCAGCGGGTACCATTGACGCGGCTTAAGGTGTTTACCGAGCTTCTGACCAGCGACGGCCCTATCCGGGCTATCGATATCGAAGACCCTGGTGTTATGTCGCGTAGTCTGACCGGTACTCTCGAGTCGCTCGCCAGGGCGGGGCTCTTAACCTACGAGAACCGAATGAAGCCACAGGGCTACGCAAAATACATGGTCGAGTCCACCGACCTCAGTTCCGTCGAAACGCTCCGCAAGGCACCGACAATTTTTCGCGCGGTTCGGGACCTGATCGAGACTTCCGCAAAGAAAGGGACGGAACTTGATCCGCAGCAAGTGACGAAGCTAATCCGGGAAAAAGATCCCGCGCTGACTTCCACCGCAGAAAAAAATACCTACACGGACGTGACTCGTGTCCTGGCGTATTTGAAGAGAGAAGGAGCCCTTGGCCTGGTTGGAGGCTCGTATCACGAAAAATCGACCATCGAGGTCGATGACCGCCAGTATGAAATACTGGCGGAAGCTGCCAACATCGCACTCTCTATACAACGGCGCGATCAGGAGTTCATCGCAGAAGGACTTACCCTCGCAGAACGATTCCGAAACGACCCTGCGGCTGGTGGGGAACTGATCGCCAAATTCGCCGCCGACTCTAGCCGCGTTAACGAAAAGCACCGGCAGGAGCTGCGTGCGGTGATGATGCCGCTGCTAACCCGCGAACAAGGGGCTACGGCCGCGGAGATTTTCGAAGCGCTCGAAGTCTCAGGCAAGCGTTACCATACGGGCACGGTGAAGGGTGCATTACGGTCGTTAGAGTCGTCGGGATCTCTAGATGTAGTCGACGTAACCAACCGCACACATCGGTATAGATTGCAGGCGGTGACAGAACGGCATTAACATCGACTACAATCGCCATTTGGAGAACAGTAACAGGCGACACAGGTGGCGCCTCCTCGAGCTCAAGCACTAACAAGCCAGACTCGCTTCCGAGACCGCATTCATGTGGAGATGGCGGGAGTCCCCGAAACAAGTTCGGGGTAAACTTCTCCTCCCGCCAAACAGCAAAAACGGCCAGCACAAGCTGACCATTTTTCCTGGTGGAGATGGCGGGAGTCGAACCCGCGTCCAAGACTGAGCAATAGCTACGTATCTACCGACATAGTCCGCTTTTAGGTCTCGACCGGCCGCTGAAAAACGGACCAAACACGACTAGTCTAGCCTCAAAGGTGTCCGTCATCGGGTGAGGCAACCCGGCGACGTAAGTCCGGAGAATGACGCGCTACCGGATGAGCCGGACGCTCAAACGGGCACGGTTACCGGAATTAAACGGCAACGGGCGCAAGCTGAGGTGAGCAGGCCGAAGCGAGCGTAGCGCGCGCCGAAGCTAACTTAGCACCCGCCGAAGCGAACGCAGTACTCAGTTTGCTAGAAGTGGTTTTGGCACTTATAGGTTGGATGCATGTTTAGCGAGAGAGCATCCATGCTCGGTCGGCAACGTAGTAAGGTACAGCCCTGTCGAAGCCAAGACATCCCCAGGACAAATATCTTAGCTGTTTCGACGCCTAAAATCAAGGGTGAAAGCACTGAGTAGCGGGAGTATACTAGGGCCAACAGCAAAATAGAAAGGAAACGTCATGGCCGACGACACACCAACCAATTCTTCCGGAGCTTCGACCTCGGTAACCTCCCAGCCTAAATTCTGGGTGTTGATGGTGGTCAGCTTGGTAGTCCCGCTGATCGGCGTGATCGCCGGGCTGATCTTCCTCTCCAAGTCCGACCCGGCCGATAAGCGGCTCGGCAAGACCGTACTGATCGTCGCAGGGACCATATTCGTCCTGTACGGCATCTACTACGCGACCAAATAAATAAACCGAGGCGAAGCATCGCCCCACTAACCTCAAAAACAAGAACGGAAAGGAAACTCAATTGGCTGACGACACACCAACCACTTCTCCCACGTTTTCGACCTCGGCAACCTCTCACCTCAGGTTCTGGCTGTTAGCCGTGGTGACGCTCGCCACTCCTCTAGGCGGTTTGATTGGCGGACTGATTTTCCTCTCCAAGTCCGACCCGGCCGATAAGCGGCTCGGCAAGGCCATCCTGATTTTCACGGCGGTCGTCTTCGTAGTTTACTTCCTGCTACTATTAATCGTTTCAACTTTCGCCTAAGCATATGCGACGCATCGCCATACTGACCTCGAACGCCGGAGCCGGCAGCAACCTGCAGGCGCTGATCGATGCCCAGACCGACGGCTACGACGGCCAGCTCGTCTGCGTGATCTCGTCGTCTCCGAACGCCTACGCCTTGGTGCGGGCGCACGAGGCCGACATCCCGACCGAAGTGATGGACTTCGGCGAGTACCAGGCGGCGGGCAAGCCGCGCTCGCTGTATGAGCAGGATGTAGCCCTGAAATTGCAGACCTACAACCCTGACCTGATCGTCTGTGCCGGTTGGACGCTCGTGCTCTCGAAAGTCTTCCTGCGCTACTTCCCCTGGCGCGTCTTGAACATCCACCCCGGCCTGCTCGGCGATGGGCCCGGTCAACCGTACACGTTGCCGAACGGCCAACACGCCGATCCGTGCACCGGCCTCTCCGGCGAGAACGCGGTGAAGGCGATGCTCTCCGGCAAACAGCCCTACGCCGGATCGACGGTCCACGTGGTGACCGACGATGTCGATGCCGGCCCGGTGGTGCTGCGCGGGGTGGTACCGATCAAACCGGACGATGACGTAAAATCGCTCTACCACCGCTTGAAAGGTGAAGAACATCGGATTATTATAAAGAGTCTACACCAGCTCTGCATGCCGATGAGGACGGTCAAATAACTAACAATCGAGGGGGATGGAGGTAGGATGGCAACCCCGGATGGAATACGTGTAAGCCCCGACGATATCTATCGTGTCGGTATCGAAGAGCATGAAGGGGTATTCGACGATCCGGTGGTAGCTGATGGTATTTCTGGTACCCCGGAGCTTTTCGATAATCCGGAGCTACAAGAACTCCTCTTTAACAATGGTGCTTACTTGAAGGAGTTTCGGGAACGCGTGATTGCTCCTCGCGATTCTCATCTTGCGGAGTTTGAAGATGACACCTTGGTCGACCAATTTGTTCTGCGGAATATCCGGTGGATTTTGGTCGATCATGACCCTGCGGCGCCCCCGGCCCGCTTGGTTCCAATTCCTGATGTAGGATTTGGCATCAACGTGCATCCGCAGACTCCCCGGAACGAAAAGGTTCTCGATATACTCACTCTATGGAACGCGACCTTTTTGTTTGGCCCTGGTATGGAGAAAATTCCCGATACACACTCCGCATAAGTGGCATTCAACGGTAAAAAAATCGCTCCACGCGATGTGTTCGAACTTCGTTGGTGTGCAGGGAGCGCACGAAGACTGCTGGAAAACCGTGAATTCATGGATGACGCTTTTGCGTTAGCTGACCGTCTTGAGGGGAAGACTATGATACGGTTTGCGGCTGAGGCCGACGACATCATCGAACTCTAGTTGGACGATCATTCCTCCGCTCGACTTGAGCCTACTATTGGTTTGTCGGAAGAATTTCGTTCAGAAAAACAGTTTCCCGCCTGCGCTTCACCACTATATCGTGGTCGAGTCGCCTTTTGGCGAGCGGGGTGGTTGCGCTCGAAGCTCCCTCAGCCCGTACCCGTGGCACGCGCCATGCGGGCAAAGCAAATCGCTTGCTCGTGGGGCCTGAGATTCGAGATAAAAATCCTGATATCCTCGGCTCGGTCATGCAGGACGGTTCGTTCAGCTAGCCTTGCTAAGCTTTCAGCCCAGTCTCCGCCGTGATTAGGCTTTCCAGCGAAGGCCCAGGTCTTCTTGGAAAGATTTAGCGCGGCGTCATAGGCATACGGATGGCCGGCTTCGTCGAGCTCGATCAAGATATCCAAACCCCAGTCCGGAAAGTCACGCTCTTCCAGTATGTTCCAGACATCTTGTGTTTGCCCGCGCTTTATCGCCGCCTTGATAACTTTCGCCGTCTCGGCCCGTCTGGTGTCTGGCATCGTGATACTTTCCGCAGTTTTCAGCGCTTCTTGGAAGGCCGGCCTTAATTGCGCAGGATCTCCCGCCTGGTGCGCCTCGAGCAAGGCCTCAGCACGCTGAGATTTGCCCCAAACACTTTCGGCAGTCTCCCTGAGTTCAAACACGGCCGACGGATCGCCTGCATCCGCAACCGCTTTAAGCGCCTTCACACGCAGTTTTGAATTACGCACTGCGTCAGCTTCAAGCCGTGCGGCCTCAAGGTCTTCGGGGTTGCCGGTTTCCTGGGCAATTCCTGCCCGGACGAGTGCTCGATGGTAGGCATCCCCGATCATCGGGGCTATTTCTCTGGCGACCTCGGTGCGGTGTTTGTCGATCGCCGCAGTCGCTACCTCTGCTAAGGTGGCAGACCGGTCGACATTTCTCTCGATCGGGATATCTTCAGACCACGTTTTAGGTGTCTGCCACGACATCCGGATTAAGGTCGCCCCTGGCTGTTCCTTTTTGACCTCATTCTTCCCGATCCCGTCAGCCCATCTCGTGGCGTCATCCCATTTACCCAGTCGTGCCAACATCTGAGCTACGGCGCATCTTGCTTCGTGCGACCACGCCGAAGTCGTTGCCGAATGGATCGCTTCGGGGTCGCCGCTCGCACCGATTTCTGCCCACGCCTTTATCCCGATGTCTGCTCCCGGCAAATCCTTAATTTGCCGGGCTATTTCCTTTGCGAATCGAATTTCGCCA
>JAABUS010003605.1_pt1 | contig 24593 bp, 29 predicted proteins | sample 5560161 | NCBI WGS metagenome assembly JAABUS01 (sample SAMN10711885, study PRJNA513376) | rock metagenome | isolation source: Antarctica rocks | place: Antarctica: Victoria Land, Trio Nunatak nord | collected 2016-01-04
TCAAGTCTATCTAGATGACATTCTCATCTATAGCAAAACGAAAAAGAAACATAGAGATCACGTCAAACTAGTATTGAGTCGACTACGCGAAGCTGAACTGCAGATGAATATTCGAAAGTGCGAATTCAATGTAGAAGAGACTGTCTTTCTAGAAGTCATCGTATCAAAACTAGATCTTCGTATGAATCTCAGCAAAGTGACAGTCATAGTCAGCTGAATCACTTCGACCAATCTAAAAGAAATTCAGAGCTTCGTGAAATTTGTTAACTTCTATTGTTGTTTCATTAAGAACTTCTCGAAGCTAGTCAAATCATTCACTCAGCTGACTAGAAAGAACACGTCTTTTGTTTGAAACAATGTCTGTGTTCAAGTCTTTGACAATCTAAAGAAACAAGTCAGCTCAACTTCAGTACTTCGTCACTTCAATCTCAAACAACAAGCTATTCTGAAGATTGATGCTTCAAACTATGTAAAAGGTGAAATACTATCTCAGTACAATGACGAGAGAGTTCTTCATTCGATGATCTTCTACAGCAAAAGCATGATTCTTGCTGAAATTAATTATCACATCTATGACAAGAAATTGCTAGTCATTATTCGATGCTTCGAACACTGATGACTTGAGCTAAAATGCACTGAACTATTCATTCAGATGTTCATCGATCATCAGTCTTTGAAGATCTTCATGAAAAACAAACAGTTGAGTCAACGACAAGTCAACTATCTGAACGTTCTATCAAAGTTCAACTTTCAGATCATCTTTAAATCAGGCAAAATGAACACTAAACTCAATGCTTTAATCAGAATGTTTCTAGCGAACGTCTCTGAATCAGCTCAGCGTCTTGAAGATCGTTTTCAAACTATTCTGACTCTCGATAAAGTCGATGTTCTACCTGTTGAATCGAAAGCAAATCTCTATCAACAAGTATGTATGATCAATTAAACTGATGAGTTCTGCAGCGAATATAGACAAGCTATGAACGAAAACAAGCTCAAATTTCATATCACTAAATTGAAAGACTGCGAAATCATTGACGACGTTCTATTTAGAAAAGACTTACTGTGAGTTCTCAAGAATATGCATACGAAACTGCTGCAGAAAATTCATGATCAGCTCTCAATCTCTTATCTCGACAATAAATGAACTATTGATCTAATTCAATGATTCTACTATTGATCAAATCATCGAGTCACAGTCAGACAGTACATTTAAAACTGTCATGTCTGTCAGCGAAGCAAAGTCTCTAGAGATAACATCAATGAACTTCATCATTCTCTACTCATTTCACAAGAACGCTGAAAAGATATAGCTATGAACTTCATTACTGAGCTATCTCTATCAGAAGACTATAACGTCATTTGCACAATCATATGTTGTCTCATCAAAGAACGTCACTATGTTCTCTGTCATTGAGAAGACGATGACATCTCAGTCGAAGAAACGATTTGAATCATGCTATGAAACGTTTATCGACTGCATGATCTATTCAGTTCTATTGTTTCAAACAGAGACTTTCAATTCATATTGACTATGTGAAAGAGTCTTTGCAGATGACTGAGAATCACAGCTAGTTTATTTACAGTCTATCATTCTGAGATCGACGATCAATCGAAACGAGTCAATCAAGACGTTGAACGCGAACTTAGAATCTACTGCAATTACATGCAGAACGACTAAGTCAAATGAATATCTATGATGAAATTCAGCGACAATTTCAATATCTTCTCAATCACTTCAATGACTCTCTTCTACTTCAATAAAGAATTTCACCCTCGAATGAGTTTTGATTCAGATACGACTGACTACGAAACAACTTGTGAACGACTTGAAGCTAGAAAAGCAGACGATATTGTCATTCAAATGAAAAAGCTACTGAGCTTTGATCATCAACAATTGAAAAAGACAAAGCTGATCATCGAAGTTCAGATCAATAAACATAGACGAGACGTCATCTATGAAGTAAATGACTGAGTTTGACTATCTTTCAGAAACGTCAAGACAACAAGACTCTGCAAAGATTTGAAAGATAAACAGCTGAGTCTCTATCAAATCACTGCGAAAGTGAGTATCTTCTATCATCTTCGTCTATCAGTCAGCATGAAGCATCTGCATTCGATGTTCAGTTCGAAGCTACTGCAATCGTATTCAGAAGACTTTCTATCAGAACAGCATTCAGAATCACTCAGATCAATCACTATCAAAGACGATGAACACTGAAAGATAAATGATATATTGAACTTCAGACGTTATCGAGATCGAATACAGTACAAAGTCAAATGAACAGATCTAGATAGAAACGACGAATGATACTATGTCGATAAAGAAAAATTCGATGACTCAGAGAAAGTTTTGAACGAATTTCATAAGCTATATTCAAACAAACCGCGCTAAATATCGGAATAACTATCAACAAAAGCGAGCAAAGAAACTACATTCATGTAAACATAAATTTTCGAAGAGAAAGATAATGTTACAAGCATATCAAGACTGAACAAGGCTGAAGTTCTAATCAATTCGCAGTGAACGCTAGCAAGTTTTCTGCGTAATGATTAGAACTAATCAGCGAGCTAGTCAGATATGACTCAGATATGACTCAGATATGACTCAACACTCTTTTTCTTTCTCAACACTCTTTTCTTTCATCAACATCTTGTTCATCTACATCACATTCTTTTTATGTCACAAACACATTTCTTTCAAGTCTAGCGCAGTCTCTGAACATTACATAAATAGAAGCTCTTGTATCAATCTTCTTCTGTATTCTTAATATTTAGTTATAGCTATCTCTAAAGATCAAGCACTATTCAATTCTGACTTTCGCTGATTGACTCATCTAGACATGATTCTGACACTTTGCTGAGTGTAATAAACTTTTTCTTCAAGTTCTTTTTTAAATACTTCTTGATCTTCTGCAACTTGTGACTTAACATGAGATACAATTGACTTCTAGAAGATTGATTCTCATCTTTTAATTTAATCTTATGATCATATGATCAATGCAAAGGCAACTGCGTTGTCTTTTCTCTATCAAAAACATTCAGAAAGTCGTGATAAACTATCAAAAGCTTCTTCTTCAGTTCATTTAATGACATGACAGAAGTCATTTCATTCAGTTTCGCGAAATCTTCGACTGAGCTAAGCGCTTTGTTGATTTCACTAATGATCAAGAAGAAGATCTTGATCTTCTTATTCTTGACTAAAGTTCAATATGCAACAACTTCGATCATGACAATATTAATGAGTTTCTTTTTCTCAGTTGACTGAAAGAAGCGAAGTTGATTGAGATCAACTTGAGTGCTTTGCTTTGTTATAAGAGTAGATTCAATGAATCTATTTACTGATTTCTGATTCAGAAATCTCTTCAAAATGATTATTAATATAATAATTGAGTTCAAGTTCTTTTGTTTCATTTTGCAGATTTCATTTGACTCAGATCTGTGAAATGATGATTGACTGCTTGCTTTTGAAACAACATATTTTAATGTTCAAATCTTCAATGATAATATTAATTAATTGTTTGCAGAATCTATCAAAATTTGATTTCTTTTCAATCAAAGATTTTCAATGATTATTTTGTGCTGATCTAGATGAGTTATTAATAAAAACATTATTTCATTCTTGTGTTCTTGAATCATGATTGATGTATACAGAGCGTGTGTAATCAACTTTCAATCAGAAGTTTCATCATACAATTGAATTAACTTTGATTTTGACAGCGATATTGACTGAATATCAAAGCGTTCACATAACTCTGACATCAAAGATTTATCAATGAAAGTCATGTCAATGACTTCAGTATTTATCAGAGCGAAAGATCTGAATATCTTTTCTAAACTACTTAAGATGACATTAACAGTGAACAACTTGAAATCAAATGAATTATCAGACATGCTAATGAAACAAAATATGAGTATATCATTCTCAGTCACTACTTTGACGAAAGCAGATCGTTTTTCAAATTCGCAGCGATCTCATGCACTTAAGTCGTCTTGAAACAATCATATGCTTTATGTTTTGACTTCTTGCATTTGAAGCAGAGTTTTTTCTTAAACAACTCTTTCTGAATAAAGTCAAGATTCAATCTTCTGAGTTTCTTTCACGCAGAGACTGATGACGTAGATCAAGCAGACAAAGCGCTAGCGACAGAGCGAGCAGCTGAGATTGCTGAAACTTTAATGATTGATTGAACGTTCAATTCAGTCAATCTAACATCGACTTGCATGCAGATGTCAATAAACTCATTCAAATTCGTGATTCATTCATTGAACATTGCTCGTTGAAGATCTGAGCTGATCTTATGCTGAAAATTATCTAGTAAAGTCTCATTATTGTACTTTAGTTCTGCGCTGAATCTTTGAAATTTCATTCAAATTTCATGAAAGAAGATCTTGTTTTAATACAGCTTCAAGTACTGTCGTTGAGTCGTGTGATAATGATTGAAATCATCATACATTTTATCAATGATCAATAGTACTTCTTCAACTTCTAGAAACAAGTTCAAGAAGATATTTTGCATGCAAGAAGCTATGTGCTTGATTGCAGCTTCACTGACTTGACTTTCAAAGTAAACAATCTTCAACTCTTTGATAGAAAAGTGATTCTTGTTTGCCTTCAGCTTATTTCACATTCGCGATAGTCAATTATTTACATTCTGCAATGAATCTTCAAACAGTGAAGAGTTCAATAATTTGATCGATTTCAAGAAACAATCTTCAGAAATCAAAGTGCTTTGTTGACTTAATGCAGTTTTTAAATGATGTATAATCACATTCTTGTCTTTCATCTTTTTCTGCAGACGCGTCTGCGCAGCTTTCAATGTGATGTTTATCTCGTTGACATCTTCTAACATCTGAATTATGTCATTGTGAATCTCGATTTCAATGTTGTGCTGTTGACATATGTACTTGATAAAGACAATGATGTCATCTGCTTCATGAATGCTTATTCAAGCATTCAGTTCAGTGCTGATGCTGATCTTGATCATTTCGTGATTAAAAAGCAACATGTTCATGTTCTTTTCTTCTGTATCTGATGATGCATTCGTGTCTTCTTCTTCTGATGCTGTTCAATTCTGTGATAGAAGTGATTTTCTTCTAACATTTTGAAAGTCATAACAAGCAATGCTTACTGATTCTGATTCTGTGCTTCTAGTCATGATATGAATAGAAAATTGCTGATTGAGATTTTAATGTTACTTTATCAAACTTTCTGAGTTCAAGTACTGCTGAAATTTCTGATTTCTGATGACGAGCTCAATAAAGAGTTAGTCAAGAGTAACGTGTTCATGTTCTTCAATTCTGATTCTATCGAAATTTCTGATTTCAAATCAAGATTCTTCTTTAGAAATTTCTGATTTTTATCAAGCTTTCTGAACTCAAGTTCTGATTTTGCTATTGAAATTTCTGATTTCGACTTCTGATTTGAGTTGTGTAACTTGTTTTTATATCATCTACACATCAATAGCAAGATTAATAAGCTTTGAACTAATGTTATGAGTCTGCATAGAGCGAATCATATGAGTGTATTCTAACTAGAAGTTCAAAGCTGAAGAAGAAAGAAGATGCAACATGTCGTGAGCTTTACTCACGAAGACACGCTAGGCCGCTAGCGTGTCAACATCAGCCCTATACTAGTCTATAATAGTCTGACATGATTTATGTTAGACTAACTCGAAGTGCATGATCGCAACAATTCACTAAGATCATGTTAAATAGAATATGATCTTTAAAGTCTTTCAAAATGAACACAAGCAAGTCAAATTCATTCTACAAATTGTACAAGATGTCAAGAATATGATCTTGACGTCAGAAAAAAGATTTGTCTTCTGAATATTCAAGATCTTTATGTTGACACATCTTTTCTGACACTTGACTTGATATACAGATCAAAACATTCAATACATGAGAGTCTGAAGTCATGATCACTTTTCTGCAATTCAATGCTCATGATGCTAGTCAGAGTCATTGCAGATAATGCTTTTTAAAACTACAATACTATGAAAGAATTGTTGACTATCAAATCTTCGAAGAACGAAATGTATCATCTTTGACAGAATGAAAATGTTCGTGACAAGCTTTTTTTCTTTGTCATCTCTTCTGAAGAGATGAAAAAGATCGACACGTTCAGCAGATGTCTGAGATGTCAAAATCATGCTTAAATAATACAATCAATGAAGATCAAAGTTGATAATGCTTGATCTTTAAAGATAGCTATAACTGAATATTAAGAATACAGAAGAAGATTGATATAAAAGCTTTTATTTATGTAATGTTCAGAGACTGCGCTAGACTTGAAAGAAATGTGTTTATGACATGAAAAGAAGATGATGTAGATGAACAAAATGTTGATGAAAGAAAAGAATGTTGAGAAAGAAAAAAGATGTTGAGTCATATTTGAGTTAAACCTGAGTCAGATCTCGATCAGATCATTGACTAGCTTTAATCATTATGCAAAGTACTCGCTAGCATGCATTGCGAATTGATTAAAGCTTCAGTCTTGTTCAGTCTTATCAATCTTGATACACTTATAACATTATTCTTTTCTTTAAAAATTCATGTTCGCATGAATGTAGTTTCTTTGCTCACTTTTGTTGATAATTATTTCGATATTTAGCGCAGTTTGCTTAAATATAGCTTATGAAATTCGTTCAAAACTTTCTCTGAGTCATTGAATTTTTCTTTATCAACATAGTATCATTCATCGTTTCTATCTAGATCTTTTTATTTGACTTTGTACTGTATTCAATCTCAATAGCATCTGAAATTTAATATATTATTTATCTTTCAATGTTCATCATCTTTAATAGTGATTGATTTGAGTGATTCTGAATGTTGTTCTGATAAAGAATTTTCTGAATATGATCATAGTAGCTTTGAGCTGAACATCAAATGCAAATGCTTTATACTGACTGATAAATGAAGATGATAAAAGATACTCACTTTAGCAATGATTTGATATGAGTTTAGTTGTTTGTCTTTTAAATCTTTGCAAAGTCTCATTGTCTTGACATTTCTGAAAGATAGTCAAACTCAATTATTTACTTCATATGTGATGTCTCATTTATGTTTATTGATCTGAACTTCAATGATTAGCTTCGTCTTTTTCAATTATTAATGATCAAAGCTCAGTAGCTTTTTCATTTGAATGACAATATCATTTGCTTTTTTAGCTTCAAGTTGTTTACAAGTTGTTTCATAGTCAGTCATATCTGAATCAAAATTCATTCGAGAATGAAATTCTTTATTAAAGTAGAAGAGAATGATTAAAGTGATTGAGAAAATATTGAAATTATTGCTGAATTTCATCATAGATATTCATTTAATTCAGTTGTCTTGCATGTAATTGCAGTATGTTCTAAGTTTGCATTCAATGTCTTGATTGACTTGTTTCAATTGATCATTGATTTCAAAATGATAGATTGTGAATAGACTAACTGTGATTCTCAGTCACTTGCAAAGATTCTTTCACATAGTTAATATGAATTGAGAGTCTCTGTCTGAAACGATAGAACTGAGTAAATCATGCAGTCAATAGACGTTTCATAGCATGATTCAAACTGTTTCTTCAGCTGAGATATCATCGTCTTCTTAATGACAGAAAACATAGTGATGTTCTTTGATGAGATGACATATGATCATGCAAATGATGTTATAGTTTTCTGACGAAAATAGTTCAGTAATGAAGTTCATAGTTATATCTTTTCAACGTTTCTGTGAAATTGAAAGAGAATGATAAAGTTCATTGATGCTATCTTTAGAAACTTTGCTTCGCTAACAAGCATGATAGTTTCAAATGTATCATTAAATAGTAACTCAATGATCTGATCAATAGTAGAAACGCTGAACTAGATCAATGATTCATTTATTGTCAAAATGAAAGATTAAAGATTGATTATGCACTTTTTGTAGTAATTTCGTGTGCATGTTTTTAGAAATTCATAGTAAATCTTTTCTAAATAAAATGTCATCAATGATTTCGCAATTCTTTAGTTTAGTGATATGAAATTTGAGCTTGTTATCATTCATAGCTTATTTATATTTGCTGCAAAACTCATTTATTTGATTGATCATATATACTCATTGATAGAGATTTGCTTTTGATTCAACAGATAAAACATTAACTTTATCAAAGATTAAAATAGTCTGAAAATGATCTTTAAGTTTTTAAGCTGATTCAGAGATGTTCATTAAAGACATTCTGATTAAAGCATTGACTTTAATGTTTATTTTGTCTGATCTAAAAATGATCTGAAAGTTGAACTTCAATAGAATGTTCAGATAGTTGACTTGTCGTTAACTCAACTATTTGTTTTTCATAAAGATTTTCAAAGTCTGATGATTGATAAATATCTAAATGAATAGTTTAATGCATTTTAATTCAAGTCATCAGTGTTTGAAGCATTGAATAATGACTAGCAATTTCTTGTCATAGATGTGATAATTGATTTTAGCGAAGATTATGCTTTTGCTGTAGAAGATCATTGAATGAAGAACTTTCTTGTCATTGTACTGAAATAATATTTCATCTTTTACATAGTTCAAAGCATTGATTTTCAGAATAGCTTGTCGTTTAAAATCAAAGTGACGAAGTACTGAGATTGAGTTGACTTGTTTCTTTAGATTGTTAAAGATTTGAACACAGATTTTATTTCAAACAAAAGACATGTCTTTTCTAGTCAGCTGAGCGAATGATTTGACTAGCTTCGAGAAGTTCTTAATGAAACAATGATAGAAGTTAACAAATCTCACGAAGCTCTGAATTTCTTTTAGATTGATTGAAGTGATTTAGCTGACTATGATTGTTACTTTGCTGAAATTCATACGAAGATTTAGTTCTGATACAATGATTTCTAGAAAGACAGTCTTTTTTACATTAAATTCGCACTTTTGAATATTCATCTGCAGTTTAGCTTCACGTAGTCGACTCAATACTAGTTTGACATGATCTCTATGTTTCTTTCTCATTTTGCTATAAATGAGAATGTCATTTAAATAAACTTGGCAAAAGTCATTCAAAAAGTTTCATAAAATGTCATTCATATATTGCTAAAAGAAGATTGATTTATTAATCAGTTCAAATGATAACATCTTGTATTTATATGCTTCTAAAGCAGTGATAAAAGTGATGTAATTCTCGTTATCAAGATGCATTTGCAGTTTGTTGAATGCTGATATGATGTTTAATCTAATCAGATGTTTGCAATTCACTATTTTCTCAATGATTTTGTCTATCAACGATAGAGAATATTTATTTCTTTTGAAAATGATATTTAGCTTTTGATAGTTCACACAGAATCGAAGATCTTCATTTGCTTTAAGAATGAATAAAACGAGAAAGAAATAGAAAGTCTGACTGAGAGTAATGAATCTCTTCGACAGATTCTCATTTAAGTACTTCTTTACTTTCAGAAGTTTAACAAAGAACATTTAATAAACTCAACAGCAAGAAAACATTGAATCATTGATGAGTTCAATTTTATGATCGTAGAAGTAATGAAAGAATAGTTTATTTGATTAAACTTAATCAAAAACATCTAGAAACTCATGATATTTCAATGATAGTTTCGCTTTAATATTTTGCAAATTCTGAGTCGTTTCATCAATTAAAGAGACATTTAAAGCATTCAAATTGCACTGAGTATTATACGCGATTTTTCTATTAATGTTCATCATGAATAGAGTAAAAACTTTAATCTTGTTCTTTTTTAAACAATTCAACAATGTTTTGAATGAAGCGACATTTATGCTTTAAATTGAGAATGACTCTTTCTGAGCAGTGATTGAAATGAGTCGTTTGAGCATCATAGAAGTCTTAGTCTGAGTGATTAAAGAGAGCAAAGATAATCATGATCAACTTAAGTGCTTTGAATTGAGAGAGATCAAAAAAACAGAAATAGAAGTATTCAATTGATTCAAAAAAACAATGATGTCGTTTTGCATATTCAGTAATATTTCATTTTTATTCATTCAAAGCTTACTTAATATGACTTCATGATGATCAATATCAGCTATTAACATTGATACAATTAATTTCTTATGACTTTTGATAATGAGATTGAATAGAATTTTATGAGTGATGATCTTCTTAAATATCTTTTCATTATAATCTTTTATTAGCTTCTTTTTTATCAATGATATAAATTGAATTTTCAGTTTCTTGCATACTTTATTGACTAGATTAAAATGTATGATCATGTAAATGACTGAATCACTGTTTATTAAAGAACAAAGATTGAAAGATCATTTCAAAGAGATGAAATGAGCATCAATTAGAAACGACTTTTCAAAGTAATTCTCTTTTGATAGAATTTCGTCTAGTTTGCACAAAAATATAGTCTTTATTTCTTCAATGACTTTTGAAGAGATGACTAGTTTTTTGAATCGAAATTTGAATCAAAATCAAAATGATCATATTCATTGTTCACTGCATTAATTCTAGTGAGTCGATCAAGACACTTTTTAAAGCTATGATCTGATTTATGACATATAAAACAAATTTCAACTAGAACGTTTACTTCTTTGACGCTAGTTAAAATCGCGTCATGCAACTTTAACTGATCAGACTTTGAATGATTGATTGATTAAGTGATAATAATCACTTTATGAAAGATAGTTTTTGAAAAATCATTAATGCATTTGAGCTTGTTCTTGATCTTTTAAATAAATCGCTGATCATTATTCAAACAAATCAAATAGAAACGAATTTCTTTTAAAGAATCAGATTGAACTAGTTAACTCACTCAAATGAATTAAAGACGAGAATTGATTTTATCTTTCAAATCAATGATCAATTGCTTTTCGTAATAGTCTAAATAGAAAGATAAACGTTGAAACTGAGTATAAAATTCATTGAATTTCTTGAATTCTTGAATCAAGTTGTAGTATTCTTTATGAAAGTTGACTTTCTTATTTGAATCATTGAATAACTGAGTTAACTCTTTTAAAAGATCTTCAACAATTTTATAAAGATTGATACAGTTATGATCACATTTAGCTTAAGTAATTTCAGCTGTGTCATCTGATAATCTAGAATGTATATAACTTAATTTGACTCATTCATTAGAAAAGAGATCAACGTTGATCTCTAGTTTATTCTGAATTTTTCCGTATCAGTTTTCTCAAGTAAAGTTCTTTTTATCAGTAAACAACAAAGAATCAGATATTTTTTGAGATCTAGAACGCTCAGAGTAAATGAAATCAGAAGAAGTGTTTTCTTTAGCTTGAAGTTTAGTTTTCAACTCTTTGATTTCATCTTCTTGTTGTTTATTTAACTTGTAGAGTCAATCTGTTTCTTTATCAAGAGCTAGACTTCAAGTCTTTCAGATTTCATATGACATAAGAAGTATTATTGTTTCAGTGAATGATTCATCATCTTCATGAATAAATGATGCAGCACTTGATGATTTCGTTCGTGATTTTGATGAATCAGCATCAAAGATTTGAAAGAAACGATTTCAGAATTCTTTGAAACGCTCTTTAATAAATGAACAACTAAACATGATGAGATTTGTTTGAAAGAAGATTGAATGAATGACGATGCTTAATGATTGAAAAAGAAAAACATATAAGATGATGTTTAATCTTTAACAAAGAGATGAGATTTGTTTGTTAATTGATTTGATTGATTCTCTAGCAAACAACGAAGATTCTTTATCGTTGAATCTATCAATCGATTTGATTCTTGAGCAATTCACGAAGATTCTTTATTATGATTCTCATAATTAAGTGAACTTTGCATATTTAATGAGTGATAAGTAGTCTAGCAATTTAAACAGTCTCATCATTGATTTTATTCAATCTTCTAGTGTTGTTTTGTCTTTTGATTGTCATTGATCATCAGATAAATGAATTTCTTTAAACTCATTCTGTTTAAACAAGTATGTTGAATGAGTAATGAGATCAGTATCATGTAATTAACGAATTCTTAATATAATGTCAGAATCATGTTTAAATGATACAATCAATGAAGATCAGAATTAATAGTGCTTGATCTTTAGAAATAAACTGATCATCAAGTTGAGTTTTAATATCAATCTTCTGACTTGACTTGAGTACTCAATATCAATCTTCTGATTCAACTTAAATACTCGATTTCAACATTCTGACTCAATCTGATATCAATCTCAAGTCAATACTTGATTCGAATTCTCGACTTGACTCATCAAGAAATCGAAAATGATGTCAAATATTAAGATTTACTATTTTTGAATCTATTACGTCATTATATTTGAAAGACTTACGTGAAACAAATGAATCTATTTCTCTTCTCATTGTTTGCATTATCTTGTTGCATTATCAATAAAATATATTGCAAGATGTCTGATTCTGATAAGACATATGAATTATCAAGATCTTCGATCGAGAAAGAATTTAATTTCTCGATTCTTCATTCATCTACTTTCAGTAGTATTCATTTTAATGAATTTGCAAGTCAAGATTTATGAAACATCAATCAGAATTTCGTTGAAAAGAAATGAACTCTTCAAGAAGCGATGAATAAAATTCATTGCAATACTTCTCTTCTAATATTAAGAGAGAATAATCAGTATGTTGAGTGAAGTGCTGATATCAATGCTCAATTTCAACAATGATGACTACAGATGCCTGTTGACGAAAGTGTTATCAACAAGACTCAAAGAAAGATAGGTAATTCACTTTGAGTTAAGAAGATCGAAGTGAATAAACAATTCAACATCTGAAACAACTTTATTCAAATGATCTTAACGTTGAAAGAATATTCTAAGATTTCATGCAAGAATTGTCTTAAAATTTTAAATCATTCTACAACTATTGATGAATCTAGTACGTTCAATATGATCAAGCATCTCAAGTCAAATGCTTGTTAGAAACGAAAACGACTCAACTCTCTTTCACAGCTCAAGATATCTTTTAATCATGTAAGTTCAATATGATAATGCAAATAAATAATGCAAAGTTGATGTATTTATAAAAGAAAAGTCATATTAACTTATCATCTCAATTCAATCAACAGAATTGAAAAAGATATTGTGTCAGATCTTTGTTGCACTGAATTTGCCTTTTCAAATCATCAAAAACAAGCATTTTTGACAGTTACTACAAATGCTTCGTTCAGAGATTACTCTTGTGCATTGCACTAAATTATCAAACATGATTTTCTTGAAATATAATGAAATTCAAGCAAAGATAAAGCAAGATTTAAAAAAGTTACGACAGGTTTCTATTATGTTGAATGCATGATTTAGTTCTCAAAAAGTCGCTTATCTAAAAGTTTTGATATATTGAATGAATGTTACATTTCAATATCATGAACATCTCATTGAATTTACATCTCTTCAAGTTGAGCATACTGATTGTCATTTGATGCAAAAGCTGTTCAAGATTTTGAATACATACAACATCAAGAACAAGCTTTTCGACGTTGTTATCAATAATGCAAGCAACAATGACATTCTGAAGAAGAAGCTTGAAAGAGCGCTCAATCAACGTGACATTTCATGAAATAGAGCACAAAACTCGATATTTTGTATGACTCATATCATTAATCTAGTGACTCAAGAGTTTATCAAAGTTATTGAATCAGAGACTTTGTACGACAATTTCGCTGTGTTATTGAACGATGATCAAGTTAAGAATGTAATCACAAGCAATGATCTTTGCACTGTTGTCAAGAAGATATTTATCAAGATGATAATGCAAAAAGATAATGCATTTACTAATCAATAAAACAGATTCGCGTTATTATTATTGCTATCAACAGTTCTTCTTAACAAAAGCTTCGCTTTTTAAAGCTGCAAGCAACAAGATCTTGAAAATTGATACAACACATTTGCATTCGCTGAAACTTTATTTATTTAATGCTTCGACATGCATATCAACTGCGTGACATGATCAATACATGAGTTGAGAAATTCTTGATAGATGCAAAGATTCAAGCTATTCAATTAAAGAAGAATGAATGATCACTAGTATTGCTTGTTGATAACATGTTAAATTCTTTCTACAAGCTAACTCTAATCATATCTAAAATCATTAATGTTAACATACATTTAGAATTTTGAATGTTTGATACTCTTTTCAATCATCTCAATGTTATTAAGATGATAGTACGCAATAATGCATGTACTTTACAAGCACTTGTTCTTCAAGCTTGCGAACTAGCTTTTAACAAGCTTGCAAAGTACTATTTCAAGACGAAAAGCAAAGATGAACTGATATACAATCTCGCTATGATTTTAAATTCTACTCAAAAGCTGAATTTGTATTATGATTGAGATGCAAATGAGAATGATTCTCATTTTTATTACGACAAGTACAGAAAAGAGTTCAAGAACTATTTTCATCATCATTATGAAGAGAAAACTACAACTGCAGAAGTCAGAGTGCAAGTGACTAGTGATGTTGATCAGATAATGCAATATGATAATGCAATTGATCATTTGTTAACAATGCTATAGTCTGTTGTGATGATTACATGAACTCTTCTTCAAAGAACTCAACGTCGCTCTGTATCTGTTAATGAAGATGATTGATATCTTTGCACTGATGCTATTATCTGTTACGAAGTGTGTCAACATTGAATAGAGTCTAGTCAATAGACTCTAGAAATTTCGATATGTGAACAAGAAACAGCGATGTTTCAAATTGAAATATGCTGAAACATTTCATTTATTCGAGCTTTAGCAAATTGACTACTTCGTCTCTTTGTTCACTTTACTATAAATACAGCTCAAAACTGTCATCTTTCTTCTGTATTCTTAGTTTTCTAGTTAGAGCTATCTCTATTGATCAAACATTCTACTCAGTTATGCACTATCTCGCTGCAGTATGATTAGATTCTAGACATGATTTCAACATTAAACTAAGAATTTGTTTATCACATGATATCGATTTCATTACTCATTCAAGTCACTTGATGAACAACGAAACAAGTCTAAAGAAATTTATTTACCTGATGATCAACGACTTCAAAAGACAGAACAACATCAGAAGATTAATAGAATCAACGACAAGACTGTTGAATTGCTAAAGAATCTATTGCTTATTCAGTAACATTGATTCATTTAATCAATAGAATCAACGAGAACATATGATTGTTGATTGCTAGAGAATCACAAACTTCTTTTCTCTTTCAAAAAGCTTGTGAATCAGTCGAGTCAAAATAATCTGTATCATCAAATTTAATTCAACTCAATTTGAATTCAGATTAATTTAGTGAGTCTGCTACAAAGACAAGTCAATAGTCGATCTCTTTGATGAGCTAGTCGATTTTCTTCTAGTGAGTCTGCTACAAAGACGCTGTCAATGCAATGATTTATCTACTCACATTGCTTTATCTATCAGTGAATCGACCTATCTTGTGTTTCTGTATCAACTAGTGAGTCTGCTTCAATAACACGATCAAAATCGATCTCTTTGATGAGCAAGTCAATTTTCTTCTAGTGAGTTTGCTACAAAGACGCTGTCAATGCAATGATCTATCTACTCACATCGCTTTATTTATCAGTGAATCGATCTATCTCATGTTTCTACGTTAAATAGTGAGTCTGCTACAATGATTGCTCTTTCTCTCTTATAGTGAGTCTGCTACAATAGACATTTCGATAATCTGAAAGATCAATAGAAAGATTGATAGAAAGACGAGCGTCAAGCTCTACGTCAATGTTATGAACTACACTACAAGTCATAGAAACATGACTTTTAAAGAGAAGAAAGTAATGTTACGAAGCATGTCGACATTGAATAGAGTCTAGTCAATAGACTCTAGAAATTTCAATATGTAAACAAGAAACAGCAATGTTTCAAATTGAAATATGCTGAAACATTTCATCTATTTGAGCTCTAGCAAATTAACTACTTCGTCTCTTTGTTCGCTTTACTATAGATACAGCTTGAAACTGTCTTCTTTCTTCTGTATTCTTAGTTTTCTAGTTAAAGCTATCTCTATTGATCAAACATTCTACTCAGTTATGCACTATCTCGCTGCAGTGTGATTAAATTCTAGACACAATCTCAATATTGTCAAGAAGTTTTCAACATGAGAGTATTAAAGAGACAACGTCTCGAACTATTCAAGATTGATTCAAATAACTAAGAATGTTCTTTCATGTTTAATATTCTTTGTAAATATTGAATGAACATTCAGTTTTGCAAGAAGAGTTTGTTGATGAGATTGATTACAAATGACTTCAAAATCAGTTAAATAAATAATGCTTCTCAAGTATTATAATTGTATCATGAACTTGAATTCTGAGAAGACTATCATCGAAGCATGAGATATTTATCATAAAGAAGAAGATGAAGATAATGCAATTAATAAATTTTATTCAAAGAATAGAGTGAATAGTATCACATTTGATGAAATCTATCTAGATTGTAAAGAGAAGTCATAGACTGCTCTATTTATATACTGTCATGCATGATAAAGTTGCAACATACAACTTTACTTCTGATGCTAGTTTAAAGAAAGTTGCTAGAAACAAGTCTGACTGAATTCAGACTGAATTCAGAGCTATCACAATAAGCTGCTAGAAACAAGTCTGTCATTGCACTTCTCAATATTTTCACTTGATGCTTGCAAGTTTCTCAGCTCTCACTGCTTTTCAATCTCAGTTGTTCAATGAATTTCTTGAAGTTCTGTTGAGATAGTGACTTGATCAATTCATCTGCTATCATATCTTGATTAGAAACAAAGTTCACTGAAATTTGATTCTTCTTGTGCAGATTTCGAATGTGATGATAAGCAATGTCAATGTGCTTTGATCTTTCGTGAATATGAGCATTCTTAATCAGCATAAGAGATGCTTAATTATTTCTCTTGAGCTGTGTGAATGAGACAGATTGATGAGTAATCTTCTCAAGAATATCAACGTGACTGTAACTGATGTTCAAATACTTTGTCAGATTCATGTTCTTAAGCACTTAATTAATTCATAAATCTTTCTTGATGCAAATTAATAGAATCATGTACTCTGTCTTGATGATCAATGTGATAACAAACTTTTGCTTTCAACTCATTCAGAAGACTGATTCTTCATTAAGCATGTAAATATAAATGAGAATCGACTTGTAATTAAGTCTGTCTAAGATGTAGTCTGAGTCAGAGTATTTTACTAACTTTATGCTTTCACTGACTTTGTACATGATGTCTAGATCAATGATGAAACGAACGTATTGCATCAACTTCTTCAAAGCATGTTCATGATGTTCTGCAGAATTGCTGAGATATTGACTTAGTTGATTGAAAGCAAAAGCAATGTTGAAACGAGTGTGAATTGCAGCATACATGAAACTTTCAATGACTTGTTGATACTCATGTTGATTGATTCTCACGTCTTTGAGTTCAGCTGAGTGAAAAGCATCATATTCATTCATTGAAAAATCTGTTGCTTTGTGCTTGTCTTGTCTCATGTTGAGTCTTTTAAGAATGTCATGAAGATAGTGAGTTTAATTCATTTGTAAGATTCATGTCTTTCTGTTGCAAGTAATTTGAATGTCAAGAATCTTTTTCATTTTTCTCAAATTCTTGACTTTGAAAACACATTGAAACTCATGTTTAAATCATTTAACATTGCTCAATGATTTAAAGATGATAATTATGTTGTCAATGTATAATAGCAACATGATTTCTTTTAATTCATGAATCAAAAGATATGAATTTGCAACGCATTAAATAAAGTTGAGTTCAGACAGCGTTGTTACACAACAATCATGTCAGTTTTATGCAGCTTGCTTGAGATTGTAAAGACTTTGAAGAATTCTCAGAGCACAGTCAAGTCTGACTTTCACTTTTAATGAAGAAAACATGTAAATGATTTCTTTAAGAAATGATTCAGTAAACGCATTGTTTACATCAATTTGATGAAGTTCAAGATTCTTCATTGTTGCAATAATTAGAAAAACTCGCAGAGTGTCAAACTTGATGATTGACATGAAAGTATTCTCATAGTCAACTTCATGAATTTGAAAGAAATTTCTGACTATTAATCTTGTTTTCAGTTTATTAAGAAAATCATCAACATGCATCTTTAACTTGAAGACTCATTTGCTTGTCACGATGTTGATCTTTTTGAGCGACACTTTTTCTTGTCAGATTTCATTAATGACTAGCATCACAAGTTCTGTGTTAATTGCTTCTTTTTAAAGTTTTTCTCAAACTAAGTTCTGCATTGCATCTTTGTAAATATTCAACATGAGAATTTTTATTGCTTTAAAAGAGTCAGATTCATCAACGTTGAATAATGCTTATGACATGCTTGTGTCAGAATTGCTCTCATCATCATCAATTTTCTCTGTGATGAATCAGATCATCATAGCTTGTAAGATCTTAAATGTGCATTCTTTCAGTTATTGATCTTTGCTATCTCTTTTTCTCTTTAAGATGACTACATGCAGAAATGTTTGAGCTGCTGATTTAAACATGCTTGATGCAAAGACTTTTTAAGTGATCTGAACATTCACGTAAGCTTTATGCTCATCTGATGTATGTGACGTGATTTTAGAATTGAGTGCATTCAAGTTGATCACAATAGTCTTCAATGCATCAGTTGATTTAGATGAAACATTAATCATGAAAGTGTCAGATTTTGAAACATTAGTTGAAACATTATTTTTTTGATAATCTTCTCACAGATCTTCGCTCTGAAAGAATATTGAATGTCTGCTTGCAAAGTTGCAAATTCATGTTTTCATTCTTTTCATCTTCAGCGAACTTAATAATGTGATTCTTGATGACTTGATTGAGATCTGAGACTCAAAGATGATATTGCTTGTTGATATTCTTCACATACTTCATGAAGATATTGAATCTGTCTTTGTTTATGAATTTATCTTGTTTATCTTCAATTGACAATAACTTGAAATTAATGTATGAGTAACATTTGCATTCTTATACTCGTACATGATCAATTGAAAGCTTGATCTCGATGAATGTTTTCTTCAAGATCATGAGAACTTCGTTGATCAAAAGTTTTATGATGATTCAATTTTGCAGATAAACATCTGTCTTTGCAGCTTCTGTTCAGAATTCAATGAGAAGTTCAATATTTTTAATCATGATTTGCATTAAGTTTTCTGTGATGTGTATGATTCTTTCAATTACTTTATTTTGAATCAACATGTGTGAAACAATGTATTGAAAAGCAATGTCAACTGATGAGCATCAATCATTCAAGATGACTTTAAGTTTCATGATGTTATCACTGCGTATTGAAAGAAGTTTAACATCGCTGTAAAGCTTTATGCTGAGTTTTTATTTTTGCAGAGCATCTGATGCATTGAATCGTTGCTTCAAAAAAATGCATCAAGTCTTTCTGAAGTGATTGTTAATTATCTCTAGAAAGTACAACTCGTTATCGAGAAATGATAATAATGATTCACAGATGTTTATGAAAATGAAAGTCAAGATACTTGTCTTTCAATCACTGACATTGTGTTCTCATTTGTTGATGAACTTGATGAGTACACATATTTCATACACATTTTCATAACTGTTGTTGATGAGAATAGATTTTTTCAGAGTGATGATCTTATGAAGTTGACGAAGCTTTGCTGATTTAAGATGAGCAAAATGACAATGTCACAGCTTGTACAACTTGAAGTTTTTGTCATTTGCAAAACTAAGTTGATCATCATCAACTTTGATCTTATTCTCATGATGAATCACATCAATGTAAGATGCAAAGTGATCTAGATTCATTGAATCATCAAGATTCATTGAACTGTGCATTGCTGAAAATGCTGATGAGACATCATGCTGCATAGCTGATAGTAATGCAAATTCATCATGACTGTTTGTAATTCTCTTTACTATGTAAACGTCTTTGCATTCTAAAGTTTCAATCATTTGCTTCTTTCACTTGTTGTGCATGTACAGATCTTTATCATCAAAACTTTTTTGCAGATCTTTCTTAAACATTCTTCTTTTAAAAAGAAGATTCATCTCAAGCTTAAAAACATGAAGAACAGAAAACAACTTGACTGAATTTTCATAATGATCTTGCATGATTGCTATGTCACAGTGATTAACATACAATTTCTTCTCTTCAACTTTGATGATGCATCTTTTAATGCAAATTAAAGAATCACTAAAAAGTCAAAGTTAATCAATCATGTATGAAAAGATATCAGAATCTGCAACTCAGCTGAATTCAAAGATCTTATTGACAATGTTTTTTGACAGAGCTGCAATATTCTCGCTCTTCTTATTTTCATCTTTCTCATTGTCATCAAAGATTTCAAAATCATTGCTTTTCATGTTGTAAACTTTATGTTTCTTGTGCTTGCTCTTCAGAAGCTCAATGAAAGTTTGAAAATCATCAGCACTTTTGTGCTTTGTTTTGTCTTTATCTTTGCATTTCTTCACAAGCTTTTGAGCTGCAGACAGATGAAAGCAATCGACTAAACGATGTTCATCTTTACAAAGAAAACATTTTAAAAATCATTGCAATTGATGATGATGCAATTGATTGCTGTCAAAGTCTGAAAGACTTTTGCAATGATGATTGATTTTACATTTGTTCTGCTCATGATCAATGCACTCACGTTTATTTTCTCGCTTGACTCATAGCGCAGTCTTTATTATCTTCAATTGTGCTTTTTTCTCTTGTAGCTTTTGAAGTTTCTTCTTGACATCTGACTTATTCTGTGCATCAATGATGTCTTGAATGATCATGTATTCATTTGACAATGATTGAAGTAAGAATTGAAAGCGACGTTTTGACTTGAATAAATTGCTTATGTCTTTCTGTGTTGCAACGATCTTTCAAGTCAACTTGATGAAATATGTTCATGTCTTTTCAATGAAGATATTTATCGACATTTTGTAGTCAATGAAGTTTGTCAGATATTGTTTTTCAGTGATTTGTAACTTCTCTTTGTATTTATAACTCAAAGCATCTCAAATCTCTTTTGCTAATGTTTTGTCTGCAGTGTGTTCTTGATCATCAATGATGATGCAGATGATCAGTCAGTAATGAGCTTTCACATTGATCTTTTGACTTTCAAAGTTGAAAGATTAAATTTCGCTGATGATGCTGATAATGTTATTGAGTGTGTTCAAGTCAGACTTGTCTTTAATAATGAATCACAAGTCTTTTTCAATGAGTCATCTCTTCATGAGAGAAAATCATTGATCGCAATTCTTGTGAGTGAGAATGAGAACAGATCATCATTTGACGAAGAAGTCATTGAAGTTCATGACGTGCAATGTAGACTCAGCTTGTTGTTAGAATCGAAGAAAAAAAAATATTAAATAAATTGACGAGTGAAGTGAAAAGAATTTAATCTCGTCAGTGATGATGAAAGTTTATGCATTCTTTGATGCAATCAAGTATGTCTATTTGTTCGCTTTCTTGAGAACTCGTAGTAAACTATCAATTTGATGTAAATGTTCATTTATCTTCTTGTGAGATGTGTAGTAAGCTGTTGAATTTCACTGAACTTCTTTAAGTCAATGTACTTATTTGTTTTCTCATGAGACGCGTAGTAAGTGATTGCTGATTGCTCATTTGAATAGATCTTGTATTGAGTTATCAAGCATCAAATGCTTAGAGTGTTTCAATCTAATTACGTTAAAAGCTTCTTGCTAATTGAGCTCATAATCTATTCAAAGAGTAGAGTGAACAGTATCACATTTGATGAAATCTATCTAGATTATAAAGAGAAGTCACAGACTGCTCTATTTATATACTGTCATGCATGATAAAGTTGCAACATACAACTTTACTTCTGATGCTAGTTTAAAGAAAGTTGCTAGAAACAAGTCTGACTGAATTCAGACTGAATTCAAAGTTATCACAATAAGCTGCTAGAAACAAGTCTGTCATTGCACTTCTCAACAAATCTAATAATTCTTTCAAGACAGATTTGCAGAATGTTTTACATTCTATTAGTGTTTAAATGTTCAATATCATTTCATTCAAAGTTGCTTTTGCATTGTCAATGTATGTAGTATGATAACACACTTACAAGATAATGCAAAGAGATAATGCAGTTCATAGAGTGTATTACTATGCTAGATAGCTTGATTTGATCAATTTATCATGAATGCTATTTCTATTCATGACTCAACTGAATTTCAAGATTGCGCATCAAAGTTTTCATGAGTATCAAATGTTTTTGCTGAATGATTATTCACTTGACATGAATAGCAAGAAGATTGCTATCTGCATATGTAAAGCATAATATCAGTAAGTGTTGTAAAACATCAAGAATAATGCAAATGAATAATGCATTTACTGACAAGAAATTCACATAGAAATGCTTCTGTGATCTTCTGAAAAGCAAGCAAAGTTAAAGCTTAAATTCTGTAGTTTTCATCGCTCATTCTTGAACTAAGTTGATTCATATCAGTCTCATTCTGAAGAATTTCTCGTACTAGTCTTTTGAATGAGATCTTAGATATTAACAAATTCGCAGCTTTCTGATATTGATGAATTTCTTGAAAAGTGATGATTTTTGACTTTCATTTTCTCTTTGTCTGTTGCAATAAATTAGTTGTTGATTGCTTAATGCATTATCTGTTTGCATTATCTTCTCAATTTTATTTATCTTGATTTCAAGCAAGATTTTACTTTCAGACATGATCTTATGATCTTGTCTTGATTCTTTCTCAATTTGATTTAACAAATATTTATCATCATGAGTTGACTTTTTCAAATCATCATGCAATGTGTTTTCGCTCAACTTTCGTTCTAAATCAAGTTTGTCAGCAATGCGCAACAAGAAATGCATTATCTAAATGCATTATCTGTCTGCTTGCAACACATCATAAATATGATGTAAATTATTTGATCATGATTTGAAAAGTTGTGATAATTGAGTAGAAAATTGCAATAATTGAGTAAAAGATAGCGATAATTGAGTAAAGTGAAAGCAAAGTGAAGTACGATGTCAACAAGAGATGATGACTGAACAAACTATGTTAATAATATCACTTTTATGATGAATGTGTTGATTGTATCACTATTATGATAAATGTGTTGATCACATCACTGAGATGATGATTGTGATGATTGTAGCTTTAAGATGATGACTGAATTTCAAAATTCAGCTTTAACTTTAATTTATTTACATTTCACATTTATTCTAACACTAACTTTATTTACACTTCATATTTATTCTAACTCTAACTTTATCTACGTTTCACATTTATTCTAACTCTAATGTTGTTCAACATCACTATTAAATAAGAAGATTGTTATGCATTATTTATATGCATTATTATTGAGACTAATCAAGATTGCAGAATGTTCAATCTATTTATCAAGTTGCAATTCATTGCGAGTAGAAATTGAGTCGTTGAATGAAATGAAGATCAAAAAACTCTTTATATCAAGCAGAATGCAAATTGAGTCACTTTTTACAAGCAACTGACAAAGCTGAGAATCATCAGTGTATATCAGAAAGTTTTGAAAGAGAAGCAAATGAACATGAAGAGCAATATGCAAGATACAATTACAGATGATTGAGTGAAAAAGAATCTGCATAATAATGCATTTAAGTAATGCATATGTGTTTCAAAAGCTGATTGTATAATAGCTCAATGCTTTGAGATGAATTTGATGAAGAAGACAAGAAAGAAGAAGATTGCTGTAATAATTGTTTCTTTAACAACACAAGATATATACAGAGATTAAACAATAATCACTATTATTAAACTTGAGATCTGAAGATAGTTGAGACAATAATATGTATTGATTACTTACATGAGTTAAGCACGAAGCTTTTATCTAAGAAAACAATCATTGTTATATAAACATAGAAGAATCATGTCAAGTTATTTCTGCTCTGAATGATCACTTTGATCATTTTTGAGCAAGATGAGCAAGATGAGCATCATGCTCATCATGCTCACTGTGATCACTTCTGATTCAAGCAATCAGAGCAATCATTTTGAAATCTTGATTACTCAATGATTATTTAATCATTGCTGTTACATAATTTCATGCAAGAGAGTTTTAACACTAGATTTTCTTCTAAGATTTTCGTTTTGAAAATCACTTTTTTCTTCATGTTTTCTCATTACACAATCAAAAACTTTATCTTGCGTCACAAAGATTTTCTTGAACGTATGAGTTCTGAGCGTGCTGTTATGCATTCTTGTGAACATTGCAGTCACTTGCAAAAGAAATGTCGTGTTGATAATAAAATTGATCATTGCATCAAGTGTATGCATCTCGATTGCAAATGCAATCTTACTTTCTTGATGATGAAGTGAAAAAGAATAAAGACAGAACATGATTACGTTCTTGATGAACTGCTGAACGCTTACAAGCAGATGCAAAAGATCTTCGCGAAAGCTACTCATCTGCAAAATCAATTTGTATTTCTGAAAAACAAGAAACAGACAATGATTGAATGAAAGTTTCAAAACATTATCAAGCTCAAGAAGAATGAAAGAAAGACTAGTGAATCATTGCTGAATGATCTTCTCTTTGATGTGTTCTTTAAGCAGATTGAGATTTCATCAGACTTTGACTGATTGAATTTCTCAACTGAAACTATCACAGAAACATCTGACAGTTCTTGAGATTTTTCTTCAATTCTCAAGTGTTCTCAATATGTTCATAATCTTTTCACTTGACTAATCAATGAAGCTAATCTTTGATATTCTG
>JAABUS010003606.1_pt1 | contig 24588 bp, 22 predicted proteins | sample 5560161 | NCBI WGS metagenome assembly JAABUS01 (sample SAMN10711885, study PRJNA513376) | rock metagenome | isolation source: Antarctica rocks | place: Antarctica: Victoria Land, Trio Nunatak nord | collected 2016-01-04
GAGATGAGGAGGCGGAAACCGATGGCCAGACCACCCAGCGCGCACCCGACTGACGCGGAGCTGGACATCTTAAAAGTCCTGTGGGACGCCGGGCCGTCCGAACTGGGCCAGATCGTCTCGGCGCTGAACCGGCCACGGTCCGTCGCCTCGACGACCGTGGCCACCACGCTGAAGGTCATGATGCAGAAGGGCTGGATCGAACGAGCCCAAGGACCGCGCGGCTACCAGTGGTCGGCGCGGGTCAGCCGGCAACAAACGACCTCCGGCCTGTTACGGCGGCTGGTGGAACGGGTCTTCGACGGGTCGGCCGGGCGGCTGGTGGCGCGGCTGGTCGAGGACGGGGCGATCAACCCGCGCGAGCGCGAGGAGATTCGCCGGCTCCTGGAGGCCCGAGAGGGGGAGGGTGAGCCTCCCGAGGCGAGAGGCAAACGGCCATGACGATCGAGGCGTTGACGGGGTCGCGGCCCTGGCTGGCGGCCGGCTGGACCATGCTGCACTTCCTCTGGGTCGGCGGCACGCTCGGGCTGGTGGCCGCCGTCGGACGCAGGACGCTGCGGTCGGCCCGGCCGGAGATCCGGTACGGGTTCGCCCTGTCCTGCCTCGCGGCGCTGGCCCTCACGCCGGTGGCGATCGTCCTGCTCCTGACGGCGTCGGACGAGCCCGAGCCGACCCGGGCCGTCCCACTGTCCATCGCCGCCTTAGCCCCGATCCCGTCGTCCGTCGAGACGTCGGCTCCGACGCCGCCGGTGGCTCTCCCCGGGCCGGGAATGGCCACGGACAGGTCGGACCCCGTCCGGCTGTCAGACGGGCTGCCGTGGGAGCGGCTCCCGGGCGCCGCGGTTGCCGGGCTGCCGTGGTTGTGGCTGGGCGGCGCCCCGGCGACGTTCGCCCTGCTGGCGACTGGGCTGGTCGGAGCCGAGCGGCTCCGCCACCAGGGCCGGCCGCTGATCGACGGCGAAGTCCCGGAACTCGCCCGCCGGCTCGCCGCCGCACTCGGGATCGCCCGCCCGGTTGCCCTGGCCGTCTGCGACCGCCTGGTCGCGCCGGTCCTGCTCGGCGTGGTCCGCCCGCTGATCCTGCTGCCGCCCGCCGTGCTGACCGGCTGGAGCGCCGAGCAGGTCGAGATGGCCCTGCTGCACGAGCTGGCCCACGTGCGCCGGCTCGACAACCTGGTGAACCTCGTGCAGCGGCTGGTCGAGTCGGTGCTGTTCTTCCATCCGGTCGTCTGGTGGGTCTCGGGCTGGGTCCGGCTGGAGCGGGAGCACTGCTGTGACCGGCTGGTCGTGGCGCGGACGGGGCGAGCCCGCCCGTATGCCGAGCTGCTGGCGGCGCTGGCCGTGCCCGGGAGCCCCCCGGGCCGGGCGGCGGTGGCGATGGCCGAGAGCCCGGTCGTCGCCAGGATTCGACGCATCCTGAACCTGGAGGACCATTCGATGCGCATCTCACGTCCCGTCGTCGCCCTCGCGGCCGCGCTGCTCCTCGCGCCGGCCGTCCTGATCGTCTCGCAGGCCGCGGTGGCCGCCCGGGACGAGGACCCGAAGCCGGAGCCCGCCGCCCCGCCGTCGCAAGCGAAGTTCGATCCCGCGAAGATCGACGACCTGTTCCGCCGGGCACGGCACGGGGCCGACATGTTCCGGGACGTGCAGGGCCGGGTCTACGCCCTCATCCAGATCGCGGCGGCCCGGGCCCGTCTCGGCGACCGCGACGCGGCCCGCCAGACGTTCCAGGAGGCGATCGCGCTCGGCGAGACCGTCAGCATGGACGACAGCCGGTACTCGCCCCACATCCTCCACTGGATCGCGAAGGAGCAGGTGCGGTATGGGTTCCGCGACGAGGCCGCCGAGACGTTGCGCACGCTGCTCCGGATCGCCGAGGCGCCGGTCCGGCGGGCCATCCGCAAGACAAATTTTTATATTGATGTTATTAAGACACAAGTCGAGATGGGCGATCGGGCCGGCGCCCGGGAGACGTTGCGGCTCGCTCGTCGATACTACATGACGTCGAAGGATCAGAACATCTCGGCGTTCGCGCCCATGTGGCTCGTCCAGTTCCAGGCGATGTCGGGGGACCTCGCGGGGGCCTTGCGGATGATCGACGACCCCGAGATGTTCAAGGACCGGAACCCCAAGAACGTACAGAGCCTCCGCCACGGCGCCCTGTTCTCGATCGTCAGGGCGATCGGCCCGAGCAACCGCGAGGGGGCCGACGCCGTGCTGGAGGCGGCGCGACGGGCCATCGATGCGAACAAGGACGACCAGGGGTTCCGGATTCAGGACCTCAGGACCATCGCCGAAGCGCTGGCGCGGCTGGGACGGTTCGACGAGGCGCGGCAGACGGCCGGGGCGATCGATGCGGAGAGCCTGCCGGATCAAATCGCCGAAGCGGCCAAGGCCCGGTTCCTCGACGAGGAGAGGTTCCAGAAGGCGGTCGCCTTCGCGGCGATCGCCGAGGCCCAGGTGAAGGCCGGGGATATGGCCGGGGCGCCGCACACTGCCCGGGAGGTCATCAAGGTCGTCGCGTTAACCCAAGATGAGACGTACAAGGGGAGCCCGCGCGGGCGGGCGATCCAGGTGCTGGCCAAGGCCGGCGAGCCCGCCGAGGCATTGCGACTGGTCGACACGATGAGCCCCACCCAGCGGGTTGCGAACTACAGGGCCGTCGCCCAGGCCCGGCGTCAGGCGGGCGACGAGGCGGGAGCCCGGGAGACCCTCTATGCCGCGCTGAAAATGGCCCGGGAGCAGATCGCCGACACCAAGCCGGTCGCACCGGACGGCTCGCCGTCGGCGAACCAGGAGCGGAACGAGTTGCTGGGCGAGGTGGGTGCCCTCCAGGCGCTGCTCGGCGACGTGCAAGGCGCCATCGAGACGGTTCGCGTCATTAACGAGGGGGACCAGGAGATCGAGGCGCTGAAGAGGGTGGCCGTGGACCTGGCGACGGCCGACGATCTGGACGGGGCGATGGAGGTGGTCGGCCAGATCAACGGGCCGAAGGCCGAAGCGGAAGCCCTCGAAGGGGTGACGGCAGCTCTCGCCCGGCGGACAGCGACCCCTGAGCGTTGAGGGTTGGTCCGTATGCCCGCCCCGACAGGACTCTCGTCCATGGATCAAACGGAGCCTCGAACACGCTGATCCTCCCGCGTCCCCACGTCGCTCAGCGCAGGACGACAGCGGTCTCACCCTGCCTCTCGATGACGACGCCGACGACCGCCGAAGAGGACGCGCCTCGGGATTGCAGTTCTTCGAGGAGTCGGCCGAGGTGCCGGGGGTCGACGGCGATCAGCAGGCCGCCGGAGGTCTGGGCGTCGAAGGCGAATTCGAGGCGGGAGGGGTCGGCGGTCGGCTCGATCCGGAGCCGGCCGTCGAGGAAGGTTCGATTGGACTTGCTGGCGCGGGTGAAGTAGCGGGGGATGGCCAGCGGCTCGACTCCGGCGATGACGGGTAAACTCGCGACGTCGACCTCGAAGGTCAGTCGGGCCCCTTCGGCCATCTCGGAGGCGTGGCCGGCGAGGCCGAAGCCCGTGACGTCGGTCACGGCATGAGCGCCCCCCGAGGCCTGGAGCGCATCGCGCCCCACGGCGTTCAGCGCAATCATGCCGGCGACGGCCAGGGAGAGGACCTCGGGGGGACATTCCTCCTTCTTGGCCGCGGTGGTCACGAAGCCCGTCCCCAGCGGCTTCGTCAGCACGAGGACATCGCCGGGACGGGCGCCGGCGTTGGTCATCAACAGGGCGGGATCGACCAGCCCCGTGACGCTCAGGCCGAACTTGATCTCGGCGTCGCGCACGGTGTGACCCCCGACGGTGACGGCCCCGGCGAGGCGGACGCGGTCGGCGGCGCCCTGGAGGATCTCGGCGAGGATCGAGAGGGGGAGCTGGTCGTCAGGGAACCCCGCGATGTTCATGACCGTCAGGGGGCGGGCGTTCATCGCGTAGACGTCGGACAGGGCGTTGGCCGCCGCAATCTGGCCGAACGTGAACGGGTCGTCGACGAGGGGGGGGAAGAAGTCGAGGGTCTGGACGAGTGCGAGCCCCTCGGCCAGGCGATAGACCCCCGCGTCGTCGGAGGTTTCGGTGCCGACCAGGAAATTGGGGTCATCGCCACGACCCGGCAAGTCGCGCAGGACCTGCGCGATCCCCGAAGGGGACATCTTGCCCGCTCACCCGGCGCAGTTCGCGTAATCGGTCAGTCGTTTCTCGCGACCGGACATCCGGAAGACACCTTCCGCAAATAGGACCCGACCGACCTCGTGTCCCTCGGTCACTCGCCGAGCGCCTGGCCGATCGCATCGAGGAGTGTTTCCTCGTCGGGGAACTGCCCCGTTTCGAGCTTCGAGTACAACAGCTTGCCGTCGACGGTCACCTCGAAGCAACCCCCGGTCGACGGGATGAGTACCAGTCGGGGCACCTGGCGCTTGAAACGCGGCAGGAGTTTCGCCGTCAAACTGACGGCCTGGGGCTCGTAATTTCACATGGCGCAGTAGCGGATCGTCACGTCCATCGTCGTTCCCCCGCGAGAACACACCGACGCGCCCCGAGCTTTCGCGATGGTGCTGGGTGAGAGGAAAGGTTCCTCGGTCGTCCGTGGTCCTGTATTTATAGCAGTCGCGTCAAGCCATCGGAGGTCGGTCGGCTCAATCGAGCTTGGCAGCCGTTCGCTGGCGAGGTCGGGGCAAGGTCAGGGGGTCTCCGAGTGCCGGACCTGGAGGGCCCGGCCCGTCGGGCGGTGGGAGATCGACCACAGGGGCGGCGGTCGCCGGCAAATGTGCAGGGGTCTGCCAGTCGCGGCTCATGAGCTCGGCCCATCGGTGGAGCTCGGGGATTGTCTGGCAGACCAGCTTGAAGCAGACGGTGATCGGCATGGCCAGGACCAGGCCCACCAGGCCCCACAAGAAGCCCCAGAAGAGGCAGGTGACCAGGACTGTCGTCCCGTTCAGGTCAAGCGAACGGCCCATGATGTAGGGGGTCACGACGTAACCCTCCAGGCCGACGACGGCCAGGTACGCCGCGGCCACGATCAGCGCGTCGCCGACCCCGCCCGTCTGCCCGAGCGTGATCAGCATCGGCAGGCCGCCGCCCAGCGCCTGGCCGACATAGGGGACGAAATTCGTCACCCCCGCGAACATCCCCAGCGCGAAGGGGAACTTCACGCCGAGGCCCCAGAGCACCAGTCCCATGACCAGTCCCAGACCCAGGTTGATCAACGTCCGGGCCACCAGGTACGCGCGGACCTGCCGCGTCAGGTCGTCCAGCGCCCGGCTTGCCGCCTGCACGTCGCCGGGGGTCGCGGCGAAGAAGCGGATCACCTTGGGGGTCAGCATCTCGCTCTCGGCGAGCAAGAAGAGGACGAGAACCATGATAATCAGGCCCCAACCCACCCAGGTCATCAGGTCGGAGAATCCGTAACTCAACGTGTCGATCACGAGCGCGCGGTTGGCGTCGCCGACCTGGTCGATCGTCCCGGGCTCGGGGAGGACCCCGCGCAGGTACGGCTGATCGCGGATGGTCTGGGTCACCCGGTTGCTAACCTGCCCCGCCAGCCGCTCGATCTCGATCGGCAGGGTGTGGGCCGCCTGCGCCAGGCTCTCGGCCGTCAAGCTCGCGGCGTAGAGCCCGAACATGACCGTCAGGAGGAAGAGGACCACTGCCGAGCCGGTCGGGCCGATCGGCAGGACGCGGCGAAGGAGCCCGGTGACGGGGGCCAGCAGGCAGGCGAGCAGCAACGCCAGCGCGATCGAGACGACGAAGGCCTTCAGGAAATAGAGCGCCGCGATGACCGCCAGGGTCGCCAGTACGACCTGGGCGGTGCCGGCGTGCCTCGGAATGCGCTCCACTCCCCGCCTCCTCCCCGCCTGACGTCCGCCCCACGATCGGACCCGTCCAGAGGATTCATCATCGGCCGTGATCCGGAATTTCTCAAGGGCGCGAGCCGACCGCCTCTTCGATCCGAGCCGGATCGGCGAACCGCCTCAAGAGGCCCCGCAGGGTCGCCTCGGCATCTTCCGGGACGACCGGCCCGGCCTCCTGTGCGACACCGGCGGCCGGCACGACGCCGTGCCAGCCCAGGCGGACCGGCCATTTCAGCGCCTCAGCCGATCGGTTGAACCGCTCCTGAATCCGGAGCGCCCAGACCACTCCCCAGTGGTCGCGGAACCAGAGCCATGTCGCCTCCAGCCCCGCCGGACCACTCGCCACGCCCGTCGAGCGCCATCGGGCCGTCCAGATCGCGACCGCCAGGGTCCAGGGGACCGCCGACCAGACCAGTCCCCGCGTCCCCCTCGACAATCCATCACGCGTCAGGGCCACATACTCGAGCGTGAAGCCGACCGCCAGCCATGCCGCGGCGGTCCCATACCGCGTGGGCCCGTAGTTCGTCACCCCGGCGGCGACCAGCAGCACGTAGAAGATCGTCCATGGCGAGCCCAGTCGCAACCGGGCCAGCCCCCGGGCGCCCCGGGCCAGGCCGGGCGCCTCGAGCCAGGGAATCAGGAAGACAAGGACCAGCATCGCCATCAAGAGGGCCCACGCCCCTCCCCCTGGCGTCCGCGCATTCAAGACCGAGATCAGCCCTGCCAGGGTCGCCAGCACCGACAGGTAGGCCCAGTATCCCGCAATCACTCGCCCCGAGGCCGGCGCAACGTTCCACGCACCGAGCTGCGCCGCGATCCCAAGGGCCACCGCCAGCATCAGCCAGGCGACCGCCCCACGCAACGCCGTTCCGCGCGCGGCTCCCCACGCCCCCCACAATGGCCAGGCGGTCGTAACCAGAGCAAGCGCGACCCACGTCGGTGCCCAACCCGGCGTGAATACCACGGTTCCACCGCTACACGCCAGCAGTCCAATGATCCCGTACCGAGTCCTGCGATCTTCGAGCCGACCCATCAACCCGCCCTTCGACACTTCATCATGGGAACTTTAGGTTAAATAGAGAAGAAAGTTGATTGGCTTCAGATGGCCCGCTATGATGGAATGGGGACCTGACCACCAAGGAGTCTAGAATGACCGTGGTCTCTCAGGAGATTGGATCATGATTTCGAGCGTATTGGGAGGAGTGATCGTTCTGGCACAGACGTTCCTGGGGGCGCATGGCCATGACGCACCTAGGCCCGGCTGCTGCGACGTTTGCGGGATTCGACGGGCGGCGGTCCTGACGGCAATCACGCGGCTGCAGACGTGTCCCGACTGGCGGAAACGCGACGACGCGGCGCACACGCTTCGCAAGGTCAATTGGCAGTGCCACCCCGAGGTGGTCGACGCCCTGGCGTACTCCCTGCTCCGCGATTGCGAGGAGGAGGTCCGGGAGGAGGCGGCGGAGACGCTGGCCAAGCTGGCACCCTGCACCCCAGTGGCCCACCAGGCGCTAAGGCAGGCGGCAGGGCGCGACCCCGACCATGCGACCCGGAAGTGGGCCCGAAGGGCCTTGAAGGCGATGTCGGGGCGCTGCGAAGCCCCCTGCCAGGTGTGCGGGCCGGCGTCGGGCGGATTCGCCGTATCGCCGCAGGTCGTTGCTCCCTCGGATTTCCCCGAACCTCTGCTGGCGCCCGGCGAGATCCTGGTGCCGGAATCCGGCCGGGAAGTATTCCCTTCGCCGCCGATGGATTCAATCGTCGTCCCTCCTGCGGACGCCCCCATGCCGGAAGCAACCGAGGAAATCAGGTTGCTCAGGCCCGCGGTCTTCTCGCGGAGGAGCCGCCCGAACCTCGCTCCGTTCTTGCTGGGTCCTCCGCCAAGATAGGCGTCGAATCGATGACTCGGTCGATCCGGCCCGGGCCCGTCGGGTGTCGGCGGGCTCCATCAACGTTGCAAGGCCCCGCGCGAGATTGCCGATGGATCGCTCGCGATCTTGTCGGCGAACTTCCGGAACGAGGCCAGGATCGGCCTGAGGTTCGCCATCACTTCATTGGCCGAGACGGAGAGCCGGTTGACGTTGTCGTACAGCTCGGCGCGGGTCAAGAGCTTCTGCACGCTGCCATTGGTGTTGAGCCGACCTCGGCCATCGGAGAGCGTGCGGGTCAGCAGGCCGACGTCGGCCGAGATGCGATTCATCCGGACGATGGTCTGGCCGAAGTTCGTCGTCGGCAGGAAGTCCATCGGCGCGCCGAGGTCCTTCATGAGCGGCGCGAGGTCGGCCAGCCCGGCGTCGAGCCGCGCCGAGGCGTTGGCGAGGCGCATGACGCCGGTCTTGAGCGCGGCCTGCGCCTCCGGGGTGAACGTGTCGTTGAGCTTCCTGGACGTCTCGCGGAGGTTCACGAGCGTCGGGTGGAAGTCGGATTCGTTGGCCTTGATGAAGCGATCGACCCCCTCGGCGGCCGAGGCCATGTTCTTGCCCGTGCTCTGCCAGGTGTCGAGGAGCTCGTCGACGTTCTCGGCGCTCTTGGTCATCTTGGCGATGCCGGTCGCCGCCAGCTCGATCGATTTCAGGGTGTCGCCCGCCTTCTCGAACGCGACCGTCGCGGCGGCGAGCGCCTTGGAGGGATCGGGCGTCACCGCCCCCTCAATGATCGGCGCCCCGGCGGGGCCCTTCGACGTCACCAGGTCCCCCGGGCCCGCCCCGGGCAGGATGTCGATGGCGACGTCGCCGATCAGCGACCGCGAGAGCCGCGGGACCGATCCCGCCTTCAGCTTGTATTTCCGCTCGAGCGAGAGGGTCACGAGCACGCCGTCGGGCTGGTTCTCGCGGGCGTCGAATTCGATCGCCGCGACTTCACCGATGCGGATGCCGCTCTTGCGCACCGGGATCCCCTCGCTGACGCCGGGGGCATCCTGGTAGTGGACCCTGAGGAAGACGTGGTCGCGGAAGAGCGACGGAGACTCGCCGAACCAGACGATCATCATGGCCAGGACGAGGCCCGCCACGATGACGAACATGCCGATCCGAAACTGCATGACGCGTTCGTTCATGACCATCCTCGCTGGGCCGGTGGGGCCTCTGGGCCTGGCGTCCTGCCCGTCGCGACGGGGCGTTCTGCCTCGGAAGGCACGGCCGTCGGGCCGACCTCCTCGTCAATCGTGGGAGTGTTCGCGCCGACCCGCCAGCTCGCGGAGCCGTTCCCCGGCCTCGCCGCGGACGAACTGCCCGACGCGGGGGTCGGGGCATCCTTCGAGCCCGTCGGGGGGCCCGTCGTAGAGGATCTGCGACGCGCCGGGCTCGAGCCTCGAGAGGGGATAGAGCATGATCACGCGGTCGGCGACCTTGACGACTGTCTTCATGTCGTGGGTCACGACCACGCCGGTCGTCTTCTTGGTGCGTTGGGTCTGGAGGATCAGCTCATTGATGACGTCGCTCATGATCGGGTCCAGCCCGGTGGTCGGCTCGTCGTAGAGCATGACCTCGGGGTCGAGCGCCAGGGCGCGGGCCAGGCCGACGCGCTTGCGCTGGCCCCCCGAAAGCTCGGCGGGTTTCTTGTGTTCCAGGCCGTCGGGCAGGCCGACCTCGTGGAGCCGCTCGGTGACGATCTGGGCCAGCGTCTGGGGGTCGTAGAGGCCGTGCTCGCGGGGGCCGAACGCCACGTTGTCGAAGATCGTCATGCTGTCGAAGAGCGCGGCCATCTGGAAGAGGAAGCCGAAACGGAGCCTCATCCGATTCAACTCGTGTTCGCCGAGCGTGCTGAGGTCGCGGCCGTCGAAACGGACGACACCCCGGGTCGGCCGCAACAGCGCGATCATCAGCTTCAACATCACCGTCTTGCCGCAACCACTCTCGCCGATGATGCAGAGCGTCTCGCCCCGCGTGATCCGGATGTTGATGTCGCGCAGGACCGCCTGCTGCCGGAACCGCATGGAGAGGTCGAGCAACTCGACGACCGCGCCGCCCGCCGCCGCCGCCCCGCCCGCGCTCATAAGAGTCCCGCCGCGTTGGGCCAGATGGCCTGGTAGACGTTATTCCAGGCGAGCCCGATGGCGAAGTCCAGGACCAGGATGGCGATGAACGAGTAGACGAAGGCCTCGGTCGCGGCCCGGCCCACCCCTTCGGCACCGGCCCGTGAGTGGAAGCCTCGGTGGCAACTGATCAACGCGATCGCCGCGCCGAAGAAGAAGCTCTTGAAGACCCCGGCGAAGATGTCCAGCCCGCCCACGTACTCGCGCGAATGCTGCCAGTAGGCGAACGAATCGACTTCGAGCAGCTGGGTGGTGACCACCGCACCGCCGATGACCCCCATGAAATCGGCCATCAGTGTCAGGAGCGGGATCAGCAGGAAGCACGCGAGGAGGCGGGGGACCACCAGGTAATGGATCGGGTTGGTCCCCAGCGCCGAAAGTGCGTCGATCTGCTCGGTGACGCGCATGGTGCCCAGCTCGGCCGACATCGCCGACCCGACGCGGCCGGCGAGCATCGTCGCCGCCAGGACCGGGCCAAGCTCTTTCACCAGCGAGATGTTGATGACCGACCCCAGCCGGCTCGCCAGCCCCATCATCTCGAACTGGCTGTACGCCTGCACGGCCAGGACCATGCCGATGAACGTGCCGGTGATGGCGACCACGGGGACGCTCGAGACCCCGATCTCGTAGAAGCTCGGGACCAGGACGGACCACCGCGGCCGCTTGCGAAAGAGCCAGGAGAGGGTCAGGCCCGAGAACTGGGCGATCCCGCCGATGTCGGCCACGAAGGCGAAGATCTGCTCGCCCAGGCGATGGACGGGCGTCGTGCCAACGCTCGGCGCCATCTCGGACATATTCGGAGGGGCTTCAGCCGGGGCGACGGCCATCCGTGGGGATCTCCTCTGCTGATCAGACCGTGCCAAGCGGACGATTGGCGACACAGAGGGAAGTGAGAGAGGCTCGAATGGGTTGTGCGATCCCCTTCCATGGTCGTCGCCTTCCATTCTGTGACTTTTACCCGAAATTGACAAGGCCGTCTGCTTTGTCGTTTGGAGCCATTCCGTATCCTCAAATCCCCCGCTCCCCCCGGCAGAGGAGGCACCGAAACGGTTGAGGGGCTTCGGCTTCTACTAGATAGAAAAAAGTGATCTTCCGGATGCAGTCGTGTTCACGGGCCCCCCGATCGGTGGGCCAGGAGAACGATCTCTATGCGCGAAAAAACGACCGCGACCCGACGAAGAGCCGGGCGCGGCCAGCGAACCTCTGGGGTCTCATCCGTACGGATGAGCGGGGAGATCGATCCGTTCTTACCGGCCTTTACGAGTCCCCTTCTTGGACTCGGGTGCCGCTTCCTTGGCGGAAGTATCCGGTCCCCCGATCGGGCGGATCACCGTGACGACCGAGGCGGGATTCTGGGCCGTCACGTGGCGGAACTCCACCTCGACGAAGAGGCCGGGCTTGAGGTCGCCCACCCCGAATCGGGGCCCCCTCTCCGTCGATTTTGACGCGGCCCGCGACTTGGATTTGTCGGCGTCGGAGGTCGGTTCGTCCTCCTTGCGTGCCTCGTCGGGGGTCGCGGACCCCTTGCTGGTCTCGTCGGTCGGCGAGCGGAACCGCGTCTCGACACGGGTGTCGGGGCCGACGTCGACCAGGACCGTGGTGTCCGCCGAGACGGGCTGTCCCAGGGTGGCGATCGAGTTTTTCCCTTCGTCGGCGCCCTTCTTGGCCGACTTGCTGACGTCTTCCGTCGCCTGATCGCGGGCCCAGTCGCTCCAGACGGCCGCGGTGTTGATCGTCAGCCGGACGGAACTGGGGACCTGACGCCCTTTCTTGGCCTCATCGGTGATCGTCGAGCCGGGGGTCGCCCCCTTGGTGACCGGCTCCGCCTTGATGATGACGCCGGACGCACGCTCGGCCGTTGTGGAGACCTTCGGCGAGCTCGATTTCGACTTCGCCTTGTCCTTGCCTTCCTGGGCCAGGCCCAGGCCCGACGCGGCGACCAGCGTCGCGGTGGCCAGACTGAGGACCGTCCTTCGACCGAGAGAGAGATTCATCGTCGCCGCTCCTTACCCTGTTCGAGTTTCGGGGAGCTCGGGACGACGTCCCGGATGGCCCCCGCCTTCGATCCCTCCGGGAGCAATTCCGGGGCCGGTTTCGGAACGAGACGATCGCCCCGGACCTCCCAGGTCACCCAGAGTCGAGCCGAATCCGGATGATGATCTCGGAGCCAGAGCGTGGCGCGGTCCAGGAGCCGGTCCCTTCCCGTCCCCCCGGCACGCAGGGCCTCGCTCAACAAGACCGCCAGCTCGCGGTCGGGACCGTCGCTGCGGGCCGTGCGCCCGAGTTCCTCTCCCGCGGCCGGATCGGTGGCGACGTCCGGGGAGGCAGAGCGGGCGAAATCGGTCCAGAGCCGGATCGCCGGGTCGTCGTGCCGTCCCAGCTCCAGGAGAGGATCGCGCGGGCCGGCCAGCCCCTCGGCGGCGCCATAGGCCAGCGGGCGGACCAGGAGCAGGCGGAGCCAGTCGGGCCATCCCGGGCTGCGCGCCACCATCAGGGAATAATGGCGGGGATCGGCCCGCACGATCTCGGCGGTCAACGACTCGGCCAGCACGTACCGCGCCAGCTCTGGGAGGGGCTTGCGCAGGCACATCTCCCAGCGTTGCGTCGGGGTCACGCGCCGATCGCGGCTCAGCGCGTAGGCCGCCTGCACGCGCTCCGCGGTGGAGCGGCTCTCATCGTGCAGGGTGTAGATGTCCGACCAGACGGCGCGGAGCGACCAGACACCGAAGGCGAACCACGAGACCAAGGCCACCACGACCACCAGGCCCGCCAGGCCGAGGAGGTACATGCCTCCATACTTCTCGACGGCCGATCGCCGGGGCGGGTCGGGCGTGACGATCGGCAGCGAGGGGTACGGCCCCTCGAACGGAACGCGAGGTTGCGGGAAGTGAGGCGGCATGGACTTGGGCCCTGATCCCTCGGGATGTCACCTTGCAGTTTAACGCGGACCCCTGCCGCGGGCCAACGCGATTTGACAGGGGACCCTAGCGCACCTAGCCTTGGTTTGGATGGATGGGGTGCGGGGCATCTCGTCCCAAGGGCACGCCGCCGGGATTTCCGGGCCACGCCGTGGTCGGGGGTACGTACATGACAGGGCTCATCGAAGACGTGCGGAGATTGCTCCACGACGACCAGGGGGTCACGGCCGTGGAGTACGCGGTGATGCTCGCCCTGATCATCGTGGCGCTCATCAGCACGATCAATGCCGTGGGCGGCACGACGCTTAGTTACTTCGAAAGGGACGCCGCCGAGATCGGTGCGGCCCTGGACGGCTTGTGAAACGACACCGAAGCGCACGACTTCGATCTCGGCGTGCCTCATGTGTCGTCCGAAGGATCGCCGGCGGCCGAGTCGACGTCCATCGAGCAACCGCCCTCGAGTCGCCTTGGTCCGTCGGGTCCTCGGCCGAGCCGCGCATTCAAGTCGATGGCCGCTACAAGTCGTGCGTGTGCCACTCGTCGCGCGCGAGCTCGAGGTGATAGTATGGGGGCTCGGGGACGCGTCGGCCGCGGCGAGGGGCCTGTTGCCCCGCCGGGAGGTCCGGCCGCGAGGCCCCCGACGGATCGTCGGACGATGAAGCTCAAACGCCAGGCGGAAGACTTCCAGGTCGAGGAGCTTCCCATCGTCACGGGGGGCGACCGGGGACGGTACACGTTCTACCGGCTCAGCAAGCGCGGCCTGGGGACACTCGAGGCGATCGAGGCGATTTGCCGGCGCTGGAACATCGCGGGGGGGCGGCTGAACTATGGCGGGCTGAAGGATCGCCACGCCGTCACGGTCCAATACATGACCATCCTGGACGGCCCGCCGAGGGAAATGCACCAGACGCATTTCGACCTGGAGCCGCTGGGGCGCCTGGTCCATCCCTACGGGCCCGCGCACTTCCGGGGTAACCGGTTCGACGTGGCACTCCGGGACCTGTCGGGCCGGGCGGTCGACCGGGGACTCTCGGCGCTGGCGGAGCTGCCTCGCGACGGCCTGCCCAACTATTTCGACGACCAGAGGTTCGGCTCCGTCGGGTTCGACGGCGGGTTCATCGCCCAGGCATGGCTGGCCGGCGACCACGAGAGGGCCCTCCGGCTGGCGATCGCCGAGCCGAACGCCTCGGACCGCCCGGACACGAAGGTGGAGAAGGAAACCCTCCGCGATCTCTGGGGGCGTTGGCCCGAGGCGAAGGCCCGCCTCGGCCGCTCGCATGCACGGAGCCTGGTCACGTACCTGGTGGACCATCCCACCGATTTCCGAGGGGCCTTCGCCCGGGTCCGCCGCGAGCTGCGGTCGCTCTATTTCTCGGCCTTCCAGAGCCACCTCTGGAACCTCTTGCTCGCGCGCCTGATCGAGCGGACCACCCGCCCCGACCAGCGAATCCTCATCGACTTCAAGCTGGCCGCGCTGCCCATCCACCGCGGCCTCGACCCCGAGCAGGCCGAGACCCTGACGGGTTGGCGAATCCCCCTCCCCGCCGCCCGGACTCCCCTGCCCGAAGGCCACGCGCGCGACCTGGCCCTCGAAGTTGTCGGGGAGCTCGGCCTGACCTGGGACGACATCCGCGTCCGGCACCTCAAGGATGTCTTCTTCTCCAAAGGGGTACGCCCCGCGCTCTTCTTCGCCGAGAACCTGACGCATGCCGTCTCCCCCGACGAACTCGAGCCCGGCCGCAAGAAACTCCGGCTCGCCTTCGAACTCCCCAAGGGGGCGTATGCGACCCTGGTCGTCAAACGCCTGACTGACGCATCCTCGTCCGCCCCCTGATGTGACCCTGCCCCGATGGTCGAGATCCTCTTCGAGGACAACCACTGCCTGGCCGTGAATAAGCCCGCGGGCCTGTTGACCCAGGGGGATGTGACCGGCGAGCCGACCCTGCTGGACTGGGCACGCGCCTCGCTGAAGTCCCGATTCGCAAAGCCGGGGAACGTCTTCGTCGGGCTCGTCCACCGTCTCGACCGACCGACGTCGGGGGTCGTACTATTGGCGAGGACGAGCAAGGCCGCATCGCGCCTCTCGGCGCAATTCCGCGAGGGGACGATCGAGAAGGTCTACCGGGCGATCATCGACGGCACATGCCTCGAAGACTCGGGGACGTGGACCGACACGCTATGGAAGGATGAGGGCAGAAATGTCGTCCAGGTGGTTGCGGAGGGGACGAGGGGCGGGCGTGACGCATCACTTTCCTACCGGGTGCTCGCGCGTCGAGCCGGATCGACGCTCATAGAGCTTCGTCCCTCGACGGGACGGGGTCATCAACTTAGAATCCAGCTTGCGTCACGCGGGTTTCCGATTTCGGGGGACCGGAAATATGGCGCGACGACCACGCTGATGGCGGTCGACAGGAGACCCCGGATCGCTCTACATGCGTGTCGGATGACGTTCACTCACCCGACACGCCCGGAAGCGATTTCGGTCGACGCACCGGAGCCGGAAGACTGGCCCTGGCCAGGGACCTGATGGGGAAGCCCGATCGGCCCCAATAGGCCAGCGGAGCACCGAGCCCGGTGAGCATCAGGGCCGCCAGGGGACGCCACCGTGCGCTGTCTTTTAAGCTGTCGTCCGATTCCTCCGGCACAACTTCCTCAGCAAGCGGAAGTTCCATGGCCGCGACGATCGCCGAATGGAGCACATCCAGGGTCGGCTCGAGCGATGAGGTGGAGGGCGAAGCCGCGGGCCTGGCTTCGGCTTCTTTCTCCGCCGCCGGCTCTCCGACGGGGGGCGGGAGGGCCGGTTCAGACTGCGCGGGTTTCAGACTTTCGAGAAGTTTGGAGGCGGCGAGCCAGAACTGCTTGTCGCGCAACCCCATCTCCTGAGCCTCGCGACTGGCGTCCTGGGGATCGACTTTATCGACCGTGATCCTACGGAGGTACCAGAGCACGCCAGCACGGTCGCCAGTGGTGTCACAAAAGTAAAGAGGACGGGCCTCGGACAAGGACAGTTCGGCGGAGAATAAGTCCAGATGCCTAGAATCCACGGTTTTTAGTGACATGGGCAAGGCAACGTAACGCAGGCCTCGACTCGTCACATCCGAGGCATAGGATGTCTGAACATCTCCCGACTCGCACAGGTCGAGGATGGTCTTGTACCCCTTCTCGGCGAGCCAATCCAGGCCGGCCGGGGTGGGGAGGCTCCCGCCTGCGAGCTTCGGCTCGATCGCGGCGAAGAGACGGATGCCGGGCGCGGCGCTCCTCGCCTCGGCGGCGGGGACCGGCACGGGCATGACAGGGTCGATGAGGTCTTCCGGCGGTCGCGTCGCTCCTTGCAGCGACGCGGCGTCCGGGGGGGGCGCGGGTTCCGGGACGGCGGCCGCGCCAGCCTTGATCTGGTCGCCTCTCACCTCCCTGGGGAGGTCGAGTGGGGGGAGGTTGTCGAGCGGATTGACCGCTTCGGGCGGCGTCGCCCCCTGAGCCGACCTGGTGGTCGGCTCAGCGGGCGGGATGAGAGCCCGTGCGATGTTTTCACCGCGTGGCCGTCCCGAGCCGTAGCCGGGCCGGAACGCTTCATAATTGGCCTTGCCAGCCGAGGATCGCGCACCCTGCGACGGCGAAGCCTCTGAGGGCGAGCTGGGTCGCGCCGTCGGTGCGGCCGGCTCCAAGACGTCCGGGATCGTCTCGTTCGGGGCCGGCAGGATTCCCCCGGGCTCGGGAGGGGGGATCACCACGGCAGGCGTCCCATACTCGATGGGGGCCTGTGACATCCCCCCTTCCGCTCCGCAGCAGGCCGACGAAGCCCGACCCGGGAATACCCGCTCGCGGAGATTCCCCATCCCTTGCTTGAGCCTCCCGCAAGGGCCGCACGCGCCCGAATGGCATCCGGACTGCACGAGACCGGCCACCGCCAACAAGATCAAGCCCAACGCCCGAGGCGAACGGGCGCGTCGTAGCGCTGGCGTCCCGCGAGCGGGACATCCGGTCCCTAACCATCCTGACATCGTCATTGCTCGATTCTCCCGTCTTCCGACACCACCTTTGCATCACGGAGCGTACCGGGCGGATGTCCGCCACCGGGGCCGAGGGGGCTCATCCCGAAAGAATCCGGTAATGAGTCGACCCTGCATACCTCTCCGAGAGAGACAGGTCGCCGGTACTTCGAGACGGCGGTTCGCATCAGGATGCTCGCGGGTGTCAACTCAAGTTGTGAGTAAGGATCCCTGTCACGACGAGGACGAGCCTCGCCCGCCGTTCACGTCCTTGAGGTGGCGCCTCTCCCGCGCGAACCCCCGAAGCGGTGCGAACAGTCGCCGCCCGACCCCGGAGGGCAAAGGGCGAACCGAACGCGCCTTGCACGGGCAACGGGTGCGGGCGACGACCCAAGAGATGGGATCGTCGATGAAACTTATCCGATGATCCTGCGGTTGCCAAAATTCGTCCTTGATTTCTACAATGATTCTCCGGAGTCGAGCAAGTTCAGGCTGTAAACCTTTCCTAACCCTCACTTTCAGACCGAACTCGCCATGTCCGTATCCGCGGCAAACCCGACGGCACCCCGATATATCCCGCGATCAAGTTGGTGGGTCTGGGCATTGGTGGGCCTTGTGGCATTCGCGAGCCTCGGATACGACCTGGCCTCCCAACCGCCGTTCGTGGACGAGTCTGCTTATCTTTCGCAGACTTACTACGCCGACCTCTGGCGGAACGGAGAATTGGATCACCCCGCCTGGTTGGATCGTCCTGCCTACGACCTCCCCCCGCTCCCGAAATTTCTCTTCGGCGTCGCGCTCCGCATTGTCGGCCAGCGTCGACCGGGCCCGGCCGAGGCGGAGGCGTGGTATCGCGACACGTCGAAAACGTTCGTCACGCCGACGGCGCTGATGGCCGCGCGCTGGCCCTCGGTGATCCTCGGGGCGATGGGATGCGTCGCGATCTATGGCCTGGGCGTCCTGGCCGCCGGCCGACGTGTGGGGGTGCTCGCGGCACTCCTGCTGATGATCAACCCGCTCTACCGGATGCACGCGCGGCGGGCCATGTCCGACGTCCCCTGCGAGGCTTTCATGCTGTTGTGCCTGGTCGTCGCCCTCTGGAGTTGGCGCGAGACTCTCGCGGGGCGATTCGGTATCAGCCGGATGCTCGCCTCGGGGCTCGCCGGGGTCTTCGGCGGGCTGGCGGCCCTGTCCAAGCTCACCGGCGGGCTGGCGATGATCGTCCTCGCCGCATGGGTCCTCCTGGCCATCTCATCGCCGGGGGTGCGGGTGCCGCGTCGCGTCGCGGTCGTCGTCTCGACGCTCGTCTCGGGTGTCGTCGCGTTTGTCGTATTCCTGGCACTGAACCCCTTCCTGACGGCCAGGCCGCAAGGCCCCCTGAGCCCGGAACGGGAGGCAATCGCCCGGATGAATCTCCGGGAGCGCCTGGGCTTGCTCATCACTTACCGGATGTGGTCGTCGCGTTCGCAGCAGGACACGTTTCGCCATAATGCGCTGGTGACTCCCTCGGAGAAGATCAAGGCGATCGCCGTGCAGGGCTTCGGGCGATTCGGCCCGCTCGGCCCTCACAGCTCCGACTCGACGATCCGATTCGACCCGGCGCAGGATTGGGGTGCGGTGATCTGGTGGCCGTGCGTGATCGGAGGCGTCGCCTGGGCCTGGTCACGTGGCCGTCGGCAACGTGCCGAGGAGGAGCCGCCGACGGCCTGGGCGATCCTGGCCGAGGCGGCCGTCGCGGGCGGGGTGGTCACCGCGATCCTACCGATGGCCTGGGACCGCTACTACCTGTCCCTCCAGCCCGCCACGTCCCTGCTGGCGGCGGGGGGGCTGGTGGCGGCCTTCGACCGGCTGGCGTCTGTTTTCCCCACTCGCCCTCGAACCGGGAGGGCGTGAGCCGTGCGCGTGTGGAGGCGTCCCGAAGCCTGGGTCTTCTCGATCCTGCTGGTGAGCTACGCCTTCTTCTGGCACTCGCGGGACTGGAACAGCGCCAGCCGCCTGATGTTGACCTACGCGCTGGTCGATCGCGGCACCATCACGCTCGACGGGCTCGACGACCAGACGGGGGACAAGGCGAGGTTTCGCGGCCACTACTACACCGACAAGCTCCCCGGCTACTCGCTCCTGGCGGCCGGCCCCTATGCGCTCGCCAAGGTGGTCGGGCGGCTCCCCGACCACCCCGTAAACCGGAGAGGATTCGCTTACTGGCCGGCCGATTACTGGACGACGTTGGGGACGTCGGGCCTGCTCACGGCGATGACCGGGGTCGTCCTCGTCGGCCTGGCGCGCACGCTGGGCTGCGGCCCTCGGCGATCGGCGCTCGTCGGCCTGGCATATGGCCTGGCGACGCCGGCGTACGCGTACGCGACGATGAGTTACGGGCACCAAGCCTCCGCGTTCGCACTCCTGCTCTCGTTCGCGCTCCTATGGAGACCCGAAGTGCCTCGACCCTCGCCCCGGATGGTCCTCGCGGGGTTCCTGGCGGCCTATGCGGCGGTCATCGAGCTCCAGGTCGGGCCAGTCTCGGCAATCCTGGGCGTCTACCTGCTGGCACAGGTGGCGGGGGGCCGCCGACGGATCAATGGCCTCTTCGAGTTCGGGGTGGGGGCCATCGTGCCGACGCTCGTGCTCCTGGGATACAACCTGCTCGCGTTCGGGTCCCCCTGGGATATGGGCTACTTTCATCACGCCACGGCGATCTTCGCCAAGGTCCACACCGCGGGGAATCCGCTGGGGCTGGGGGCGCCCGACTGGTCCCGGGCGCGGGACCTCCTCTTGGGGGGGCACCGCGGCCTGCTCTTCTATGCGCCGATCGTGGCACTGGCGGTCCCGGGATGGGCCGTGCTCGTCTCCCGGCGCTTCTGGGGGATGGCCTTTGTCTCCGCCTCGGGGGTCGCGGCCGTCTTCATCGTCAACCTGAGCTATCCGGAGTGGACTGGCGGCTGGTCGACCGGCCCCCGGTTCCTCGTACCACTCCTGCCGTTCGCGATGCTCCCGGTCGCGGGCTTGCTGGGGGTCGGCGGGCGATGGGCCACGCTCGCGGCGGTCCTCCTGACCGTGGGCGGGGCCACGCTGATGCTGCTCTTCCAGGGGGTCGGGGCGCGCATCCCCAATGAGATCGAAGACCCGCTGTTCGACGCGGTGATCCCCCTCTGGCGGGGTGATCCGCTCCCCGGCTGGGCCACCGGGGGACGGTTCACCCGAAGCGCCTTCGGCTTGATCTTCCCCGGGGTCATCGATCGGCTCCCTGCGGGGAGACTTTGGATGCAATTCCTCCCGCTCGTCGCCTTGCAGGCGCTCGCCAGCGCGGCCATGGTCATGGTCGCTGGAAGAATTCAAGACGCGCGGCCTCGGAGATCGCCACCACCGCCGGGTGCTTCAGACGCCGCTCCGCCGTGATGGCGTAAAATCGCTCGCGAACCGCCTCCAGTCGGCCGACGACCACCACGCCGTATTGTCGTTGCACTTCCTCCTCGATGACGCTCGGCACGGGGAAGAGGCCGACACCGGCCTGGCCGAAGGCCTTCAGCAGGGCGCTGTCCTCGAACTCCCCGACGACGACGGGACGAAGCCTCTGGGCGTCGAACCAGTGGTCGAGCGAACGCCTCAGCGTCGTGTTGTCGGTCGGCAAGAGCATCGGGGCGCCGTCGAGCGAGCCCGGGAAGGGGCCCCCATGGGCCTCGCCCAGGGCGGGGGTCCCCATGATCGACACGCCGCACTCGCCGAGCTGGTGGCTGAAGGCCCGGACCTTGGCGCCGACGCCGAGAGGGGCGTCCGACAGGACCAGCTCCAGGTTGTGCATCGCCAACTCGGCCAGTAACGCCTCGGGCTTCCCCTCGGAGCAGCTCAGCCGGACCGGGACGGACAGCCGCAGCGCCGGCTCAAGGAGATGGTACGCCACCCGCTTGGGCATGGCATCGACGATGCCCACCGCCAGCCGCAGCGGGAGGCCCACCGTGCGGCCTTTGAGCGTGTCTAACAGCTCTCGGCCCACGCTGAAGATCTCATCCGCGTAGCGGTACACCAATCGTCCCGTCTCCGTCAACGCCAGGCCGCGCCCCCGACGATCGAACAGCTTCACGCCGAGGGCCTTCTCCAGGGCGCGGAGCTGCGCGCTGATCGTCGGCTGGCTCAGGTGCAAGGGCTCGCAGGCCCGGGCGATGCTCCCCTCGCGCGCCACGGTCCAGAAGTAGAGCAGGTGATGGTAATTGAGCCTGTCCATGCCCCCAGGATAGATAGATTTTTCCGAACGATCAAACTCAATCTTTCTATTTGTCTATCGGTCGGTCCCGATATAGTATTGCGCACGGAGTCCCGCAACATGAGGGACGCGCTGGTTCGCGTCCCCGTGGTGGCCTCACCGCGACGGGTCATTTCGGGTGTTCGTCGGCTCGCGAAGGCCTCCGAACCGGCAAATCAGAGGGAGGGGCGACGATGAGCACGACCTTCCTGGAAGCGTTGGAAATCGTCGCCGAGGCGTCGGGCGTGGAGTTCGACCCCCTCGTGGCGAAGCAGGCGCTCGTCCACGCCGAGCGCATGGTCCCCGGCGATCATCGCGACGCCTGGCGCGAGCGACTCGTCCGGGCCGGGAACGACCTCGGCCTCCGCGTCACCGCGTTCCGGTGTTCGGTGCGTGAGGCAGGCGCGTCGGCATCGCCCGCGAGGCCCGTTGTGACATGCCCCTCGGGGGGCCCGGAGGCCGGGAGTTGCCTGGTCGTCACGGGGCGTCGTGGCCGGCGTGTCCGGGTCGCCGAGGGTGAGACCGGCCGTTGGATCGGCGAAGCCGAACTGGCCCGGACGCTGGGCCTGGGGGGCCCCAAGGAGGCCGCGGAATGGGCCCTGGTGCAGCCGATCGCCCCTTGCGAAGGCCTGGGCGACCCGGCGGCGGGCGATCGCGCCCACGGGCATGGGCACGGCGACCACGAGGCGATGTCCCCCCTCAAGCGGCTCATCGGGCTGATCCGCCCGGAAGGGGGGGACATCCGGGTGGTCGTGGCCTTCGCCGTCGGCGTCGGGGTCCTCTCGCTGGCGACCCCGCTGGCGGTCGAGGCCCTGGTCACGACCGTCGCCATGAACCTCCTCGTCCAGCAACTGGTCGTCCTCTCGTTTGTCCTCCTGGTCTGCCTCTCGCTCGCCGCGGCCATGCGGGCGCTCCAGACGTGCGTCGTCGAGGCCATCCAGCAGCGGGTCTTCGTCCGAGTGACGTCGGACCTCGCCTACCGCTTGCCCCGGGTCCGCGTCGACGCCCTCGATCGCGAGTACGGCCCAGAGTTGGTCAACCGCTTCTTCGACGTCGTGACCGTACAGAAGGTCGGCGCCCTGCTGCTGCTCGACGGCATCGCCATCGTGCTCCAGTCCGTCATCGGCCTCCTGCTCCTCGCCTTCTACCACCCGTATCTGCTGGGCTTCTCCCTCGTCATGCTCGGGGCGATGGCCTTCATCGTCTTCCAGTTGGGGCGCGGGGCGGTGGCGACCAGCATCCGGGAATCGCGGGCGAAGTACGACGTCGCCGGCCGCCTCGAGGAGCTGGTGCTCGCCCCGCTCGCCTACAAGCTGGAGGGGGGGGCCGAGTTCGCGATGGACCGGGCCGACATCCTGGCCCGCCGTTACCTCGCGGCGCGCCGGGACCACTTCCGGATCGTCCTCCGGCAAGTGGTCTTCGCGCTGGCACTGCAGGCCGTCGCCTCGACGGCGCTGCTGGGACTGGGGGGCTGGCTCGTCATCCAGGGGCAGTTGACCCTCGGCCAGCTCGTGGCCGCCGAGTTGATCGTCGTGACGGTCGTCGGCTCCTTCACCAAGCTCGGCAAGCACCTCGAGGGCTGGTACGACCTGATGGCCGCCGTCGACAAGCTCGGCCACTTGACGGACCTGCCGCTCGAGCGCCGGGATGGCGAGGCGGATCACGCCAAGGAGGGTGTGGGGGCCTCGCTCCGGCTCCGGTCCGTCGCGTTCGAATATGACGGGCGGGGACCGATCCTCGACGGCCTGGACCTGGACGTCCACCCCGGGGAACGTGTGGCGATCGTCGGGCCGAGCGGGACAGGCAAGAGCACCCTCGTCGACCTGCTGTACGGGCTCCGGGCGCCGACCGGTGGCCACGTCGAGATCGACGGCGTCAACCTCCGGGACCTCCGGCTGGACGGGGACTATCTCACGGCGTATCTGCTATCGCGGACAGTTGTTCCCGCAATTCCTCCGGGGTCAGTTTGAGGAACTCCCAGAAGCTCAGGTCAGGCAACCTCAACCCCAGCAGGCCGTACGGCGTCTGATCCTTGCGGCGGCCAATCCGGAAACAGCGCAGGTTCCAGTACAGACGCTTCAGGTCCAGTAACCCCTGCGTCATCTTCCGGTGCCTTGCCTGCTGCATCCGCGCCACGCTGTTGACGCACTCCACCAGGCTGCTGGCTCGCCACACGCCGCGAAGCACCGCGCGGACCCGCCGCGCCTCGCCTGGCCAATCCGGACACGCCTTCGTCAGTGGGACCGCGCGGACCAAGGCCCAGGCTCGTGTGGCGGCCGACTGACGCCAAGGCTGGCGACGCAGGCCTTCCAGGTCCAGCAACGCCGACAGGACGTCAGGGACCAACCTCAGCGCGGCCAGCCGTCCTTGGGCTTGATCCAGGAACGTGAAGCTCTCCCGGCGGAGCAACAACCGCCGGGCCTTGGCCCACGCCGCGCCGCTCAAGTGTGGCAACGCCGCCGCGACCATCGCCTCGGCCTGAGCCCGGTCGTTGAGGCGACCTTCGGGGGTGAAGATCTCGAGCGCCGACCGGGCGTGTTTCCAGGCCGTCTCGGCGGCCGCGGCTTGATCCCAGAGCCGCTCAGCCTGACGCCACTGCCGGTTCATCGGCGCGCCACGACCCTGTCGTGATTGCCCCTGACGGCCACGCCGGTCGAGTCCCCTCTGGGCCGCGTCGGCACGCTCCAGAGCACGGGTCGCCGCGCCCCAGGTCCTCCTCAACGCACGTCCCCCTTCCCGGAGGGTATGAAAGACGTCGAGCGAGTCGTCGAGGTCGGGGAGGCCGGCCGTGTGACGGTGGGCACGCTCGAGCTTGACCCCTTTCCCCAGGCCGGAACCGTCATCCCGGACCACCGCCTCGAGCGCCGGGAATCGGGCGAGTTCCTCGGCCCATGTGACGCCATCGCGCGCCTTGACCATCCGACCGGTCAGCCAGCAGAGGCTCTCCGGCTCGACGACCATCAGGACGGGCTTGCGCCCGAAAAAATCTCGTCGGCGGAGCCCTGTTTCACTGCGGGCCGGGCCGCCCCGTCGAGCACCTGGAGCAGGTCGCCGGCGCGCTGGCCGGCCTCCAGAGTCGCCCGCCCCAGAGTCGCCACGGCCGGGGTAGACCTCGGCCCCGTTACGACCCGCAAGAGCCGCCGGGCCACGCTCAGGCTGACCCCCTCGGCCTGGGCGACGGTGGCGAACTCGTGCTGCTTGTCTGGGGTGACCTCAACAGCGTGCCTGAGCCGCTCTTTGAGGGCTCGGACCTCGGCCCGCTGCGCTGCGAGTTGCCGCTGAAGCTCGTCGATATGGGCCTGGGCCGCGGCGCCGTCGACGGCCTCGGCGACCTGTTCGGCCTCGCGGTAGAGCGACTGCCGTGATAGCTCACGGTCCTTAGCCATCTTGGTGACATCGCCGTATCGTCCGCAGACGACCGCGAAGGCGCTGGCGATGCGTTGCGGGATCGTGGGCATGGGAAGTCGCTCGTTGGGGGCCTAATCAAGGAACCATGCCCACGATTGCACACACTTCGACGGGAACTGTCCACCGACCACCCCAGACCAAAGGCCGTTTTGAGATAGTCCC
>JAABUS010003607.1_pt1 | contig 24588 bp, 18 predicted proteins | sample 5560161 | NCBI WGS metagenome assembly JAABUS01 (sample SAMN10711885, study PRJNA513376) | rock metagenome | isolation source: Antarctica rocks | place: Antarctica: Victoria Land, Trio Nunatak nord | collected 2016-01-04
CGACGGTGAAGCCGGGATCAATAGTGAGAAGCCGCCGGCGTATCACCGCAGCCTCTTCCATTTGCCCAAGATAGCCCAACGCGGCTAGATACGGCTTGCAAGCACCGGCAAACGCTGGATTCATCCCGCTGACATTGCGGCCGGCGACCACAGCACCCTCATAATCCCGCTTTGCCAGGGCAATATGGCAGAAGCCTACGTCATAATGAAACGCATTCGGATCCGTCGGCGCAAGCTGCTTGTAGCGCAGAAGGCGGCGCTCGCCCTCATCCCAGTCCCCGAGATAGAGCTGTGTGAGTCCCGATAGTGCCCAGGCCATCGCCAAATTCGGGTTGAGTGCCAGGGCACGCTCATGCAACGCGGCTCCCTCACGCAGGCGATGGTGCAGGAAGGTGCGGACGTGGGCGGCAATTGTCAGGCATCTGGCATCCAGCGGATCAAGCGTGATGGCGCGTTCCGCATGGTGCGCGGCCGCGTTCAGCGAGGCCGCATGGTCCTCGGCCCAGCCTTGCTCGATCAGAAAGCTGAGCCAAAGGGCATACCAGGCGTGGGTCGCGGCATGGTCGGGCTCCAAGGCAATAGCCTGGCGCAGCAGGTCGCCGGACTGCGTGAAGTGCCCGCGCTTTAGCCGGCTCAGGCCCGGCAAAGCGCGAAGCACCAGGTTGTAGGCCGTTTTGTCCTGAGATGGCCGTTGCGCAGCACGACGGCTTTCGATTACCAGGATCTCTGGGTCAATTTGCGCCACGACCTCGGACGCAACCTCCTCCTGCAGGGTGAGCAGGTCGTATGTCTGCCGGTCGAACCGCCGAGCCCAAACGATCTGGTTGCCATCGCGCAGATCTATCAAACGCAGCGTGACCCGGAGGCGGCGGCCGGCCCGCTGGACCGAGCCGTCCAGGACGAAGTCGAGGCCAAAAGTACGGCGCAACGCCGAGTCGTCGCGCTCCTGCTGGACGGACTGTGCGATCGATGCGCTGGACACCAGGAACAGCCAACGAACGCGCTGCAACGCCGAGGTGATCTCTTCGGCAAGGCCCAAGGCCAAGTGCGTCTCGGTCTCGTCCGTGCCGACCAGAGTCAGCGGCAGCACGCCGATCTTGGGCCCGCCATGCGAGATAGCAACGCGGGGCGCAATCCGGATCTCAACTGGCGGAGCGAGCACAGGCGCAACAGCACGGGCAGTGCGCCCCGTTCGTATATCCGCCAAGACTGCCTGCGTCTCCGGCGAAGGCGTCGCATCCAGCAGATCAGCCAACACGGCCCGGCAACGGTCATAGGACTGGATCGCCATGCCGCGCTCGCCGCGTTCAGCATGGGCCCGCATTAGCGCCCGCCAGGCGCCCTCATGCGCACGGTCGATGGACAGAAGCTGCTGGGCCACGATGATGAGCGCCTCGGGCGAGGTCTGTTGCTGCAGCAGTGACTCGCCAACCGCGCGGGCGCGATCCCGCAGGCGTTCCCGTTCAGTCTGCAGCCAGCCGTCGAAGGCAGGGTCAACGCCATCCAGTTCCTCAAGCAACTCGCCGTCAAGCAGCGCAAGCGAGGCTGGATGCGTCGTGGTCGCGCGGAGCACCTCCTCGACATCGACCCAGATGACACCAGGCCGGAGTGCGAGGCTGTCGCGATTGATGGACAGCACGTCTTTGCCCACCGGAGCCAGCACCTCCAGCAGCCGGTGGATTTCCTGGCGGAGCGATGCACGCGCCTGCTCCTCCGGACGACGGCTCCAGAGCAATTCGGCCAGACGCGAGCGAAGCACAGGCCGCGGCGATGACAGCGCGATGATGGCAAGCAAGGCGCGGGTCTTGCGGCCCGGCGGCAGAACGCTGTCGCCGTTGACTGCCGATGCCTCCATCTGCCCGATCAGGCGCAAACGCACCGCCAGCGGATCGTTGGCGACTGCGTCAGCGCGTATGGAGCCTTCACGCGGCGGACTGATGATCATTGCCGCATTACCGCTGATCTCACGCACCATTACAAGGTGAATGTAGCAGGAGCGACATTATTTCTCATAAATTCGTGTCCGCCTCGATCCACCCCGAATGGTTTCCTACATCATACAGCCCTGCCTCGGCAAAAATCCGGCTGGCGTCGCCCTGCCAAGCACCATGATAACGCGACAGCCAATGTTCAGCCTGGGTCGGCCCGCCTTCCACCAGCAGATCCAACGGAGCAAGATGGATAGCCTCGTCCTCGCCATTCGCGTCGCGCTGTGCACGAGCACGCAGGCCGTCCCGCGCGATCGCCACGACATCCCGCGCTAAGTCCCGAATTGTGCCGCCAGCCCAGGACGCGTCGAGCGCAAGCCGGGGCACTTCGGCCCGCAGTGCTCGATAGGCATCCCATGGCTGCAGGCGGACCAACGCATCGGCCGCCGCCAGCGCCGCATCATCGTAGAGCAGACCCACCCACAATGCGCTCTGTGCAACCATCATGTCTGGCCGGCCGGCGTCGGAGCCGCGCATTTCCAGGAACCGCTTGACCCGGACGTCGGTGAACGCTGTCGTCATGTGGTCCGCAAAGTCGCCCATGGTGGCGCGGCCATTGCCGATGTGGGGCCGACGTCCGGCCATATACTCGCGGAACGACTCGCCCGCGACGTCCTTATAGGCGCCGTAGCGCTCGACAAAGTACATCGGCACGTCAAGCAGCCACTCCACGTAGCGTTCGAATCCGAAATCCTCCTCGAACATGACGGCCGGCATGCCGGACCGGTCGGCGTCGGTGTCGGTCCAGACCCGGGCGCGGCTCGACAAAAAGCCACTGGGCTTGCCATCAACGAATGGCGAGTTGGCGAACAGCGCTGTAGCAACCGGCTGCAGGGCCAGCGACACGCGGAGCTTGCGGGCCATGTCGGCTTCGGACGAGTAGTCAAGATTGACCTGCACGGTGCAGGTCCGCTGCATCATGTCGAGGCCAAGCTGCCCGACCAGCGGCATATAGCGCCGCATGATGGCGTAGCGTCCCTTCGGCATCCACGGCATATCGGCACGGCCGAGCGTCGGATGGTGCCCCAACGGCGCGAATCCGATGCCAAGCGGGGCAGCGACGGCGCTGACCGCCGCAATATGGGCGGCCAGTTCGTCCCGCGTGGCATGCAGGTCCTGCAGCAAGCCGCCCGACAGCTCGAACTGCCCAGCCGGCTCCAGCGAGACGGAGGCGCTCCGGTGGGGACCCTGCCCCTTCAACCCGATCGGGGCGCCATGCTCCAAAATGAGTTCCCATCCCGCCGGGTCAGCCGCGGCCAGTCCTTGCAGCACCGTGCGGATACCGTCGGGCTCGTAGGGCGGCGGACGGAGCGTGGATGCCTGGTAGCCGAACTTCTCATGCTCCGTGCCGATGCGGTACTCCGACTTCGGCTTGCATCCGGCGGCGATGTAGTCCGCCAACTGCTGGACGGAACCGATCGGCGTCGTATCGGCGTCTCCGGGATTGGACATAATACGCAGGCATCCTTCGTGGCGGGCGGCACACCAATGCCCCGCGCCAGGGTTGTCAAGCGCGGGTCGGGACGCGGGCGCTATGCCCGGATCAGGGTGCCGATGCCGCCCTCGGTAAAGAGTTCCAGCAGGCAGGCATGCCCCATGCGGCCATCCAGGATCACCGCGCCGCGCACGCCCTTGCGGACCGCATCGACGCAGTTCTCGACCTTCGGGATCATGCCGCCCGAGATCATGCCGCTCGCGACACCAGCCTCGACGTCGGCTACCGTCATGTCCGGGATCAACCGGCGGTCGGCATCCAATACGCCCGCAACGTCCGTCAGCATCAGCAATCGCTGTGCGCCCAATGCTCCCGCCACGGCGCCGGCCACGGTGTCGGCATTGATGTTGTAGGTATGGCCATCCGCCCCCATGCCGACCGGCGCGATCACCGGGATCAACCCGGCGCCGGTCAGCGCATGGATCACCCGGACGTCCACGCTCTCCGGCTCGCCGACAAACCCCAGATCCAGCGCGCGCTCGATGTGGCTGTCGGGATCGCGCACCGTGCGGGTCAGCTTGCGGGCACGTATCAGGCCGCCATCCTTGCCGCAGATGCCGACCGCCAACGCCCCTGCGATGTTGATCAGCCCGGCCACATGCTTGTTCACCGTGCCGGCCAGCACCATCTCGACCACTTCGACCATGGAGGCGTCGGTGACGCGCAGGCCATCGACGAAGCTCGACTTGATGGCGAGACGCTGCAGCATGGCGTTGATCTGCGGTCCGCCGCCATGCACCACCACCGGGTTCACGCCGACCTGCTTCAGCAATGCGATGTCGCGGCCGAACTGCGCCGCCAGCCGTTCATCGCCCATCGCATGGCCGCCATATTTCACGACGACGGTGATGCCAGCATAGCGGCGCAGGTAGGGCAGCGCCTGGACCAGGATATCGGCACGGTCGGCAGCGGCTTGCAGTTCGTCGGCGGTTAGGGGCATGCGCGTTCCCTACTGGGACGGTGCGCAATTGGTCAAGCGGCCAATCCGAGGCAGCCAAGCTCGGCCCGCAATGCCTCCATGCCCAGCCCGGTCTCGCTGCTGGTGGTCAGCAGCTCCGGATGTGCGGCTGGATGCTTGCGGATCAGGGCGAAGACCTCGTCCTGCTTGCGGGCGAGCGGACCGGCCTTGACGCCGTCCGCCTTGGTGAGCACGAGCTGGTATGTCACCGCTGCCCGATCCAGCAACTCCATGACGGCGAGGTCGGACGCCTTCATCTCGATACGGCTATCGAGCAGCAGCACGACGCGGCGCAGGGTGGGCCGGCCCCGGAGGTACTCGAACATCAGGCCCTGCCAATCCTCCTTGATCTCCTTGGCGGCTTGGGCATAGCCGTAGCCCGGCATGTCCACCAGCGTCAGCCGGCCGCCGAGATCGAAGAAATTGAGCTGGCGGGTCCGGCCCGGCGTGTTGGAGGCACGGGCCAGGGCCTTCCGGCCGGTCAGGGCATTGACCAAAGTCGATTTGCCGACATTGGACCGCCCGGCAAAGGCAACCTCCGGGAGACCGGGCTCCGGCAGTTGGTCCAGGCGTTGGGACGCAAAGAAGAAGCGGCATTCGGCGGCGAACAGCAGCCGTCCGACCTCGATCTGCTCCGGACTAGGCTGCTGCGCCCCGCCTTCTAGGAGCGGACCATCTGCGGTGTCGCGAGCCGAGTCTGGCGCATGATCATCCATTGCTGCGCGATCGTGAGAAGATTGTTCCAACTCCAGTAGATGACCAAGCCGGCCGGGAAACTCGCCAGCATGAAGGTGAAGATGATCGGCATGAATTGAAAGAGCCGCGCTTGCACCGGGTCGGGCGGAGGCGGGTTCAGCTTCTGCTGCAGGAACATGGTGACGCCCATGATCAGCGGCCAAACGCCGAGGTGCAGCAGGTGCGAATAGGCGGACGGATCGAACGGGAGCAGGCCGAACAGGTTGAACACATTTGTTGGGTCCACCGCCGAAAGGTCGTGGATCCAGCCGAAGAACGGCGCATGCCGCATCTCAATGGTAACGAAGATAACTTTATAAAGTGAGAAGAAAACCGGGATCTGCACGATCATCGGCAGGCATCCACTGGCTGGGTTCACCTTCTCCGACTTATAGAGGCCCATGATCTCGCCCTGCATCTTGGCAGGGTCCTCCTTCAGGCGCTCACGTATCTCCTGCATCTTCGGTCCGAGCAGCTTCATCTTGCTCATGGATTTGTAGGACTTGTTGGCGAGCGGAAAGAACACGGCCTTGGCGAACACGGTGAAGATCAGGATCGCGACGCCGAAATTACCAGTCAGTTTATACAGCCAGTCCAACGCATAGAAGATCGGCTTGGTCAGGAAGTAGAACCAGCCGAAATCGACCGCCTTGTCGAAATTGGGCAGGGCCAGATCGCTTTGGTAGTGGTCGAGCAGTTGCACCTCTTTGGCGCCGGCAAACAGGCGCGTTGTGCTGTTGCCGGTCGCTCCCGGTCCAACAACAAGAGGGTCCTTCGACAGGAAGTCGGCCTGGTAGCGGTCGCTGTTGTTCTCCGTCAAATGGCGGAACGTCGCCACGACTGGCACCGCCTGGTCGGGAATGAGCGCCGTGAGCCAATACTTGTCGGTGATCCCGGCCCAACCGCCCGTCGTCGTCATATCCAGCGACGCGCCGTGGCTCTTGTTGCTCTCGGACTTCGCCTTATCGTAAGTCTGCTCCTGCAGCCGGCCGCCGAGCACGCCCAAGAGGCCCTCGTGCAGGATATAGTAGCCCGCGGTCTTCGGCGTGTAGTCGCGCCGGATGCGGGACCAGGGATGCACGCTGACGGCGGCTGCCCCGGTATTGCGCACCCGTTGCTCGGCGGTGAACAGGTAGTTGGCGTCAACCGAAAGGGCGATCTCGAACACCTGCCCGGCGCCGTTGTCCCAGGACAGCATCACCGGCGTCGCCGCCGTCAACTCGGGCGCCGACGCGGTCCACATGGCGTCGAGGTCCGGGACCTTCACGTCGGCAGCGTCCGCGGTCCAGCCAAACTGCACATAATAGGGCTGCGGATCGGCGCGCGGCTCCAGCAGGCGAACCAGCGGCGAGTCGGCCTCAACTTGCTCGCGATAGTCACGCAGGACCAGATCGTCCAGTCGCGCGCCGAGCAGGCTAATGCTGCCCTGCACACGGGGAGCCGAGATCTTCAAACGTGGCACGTCGCGCGGCGGCGGCACGGCCATGGGCTGGGTCCCGGGGGTCGCGACGTCTCCGGTCGGCCGCGGCGCCGCATCGGTCGGCGTGGTTTGCGTGGCCTGCAACGCAGCCTGCTGGACCGGCGGCGGCTTCGGCAGCAGCAACTGGAAGCCGAGCAAGATTGCGATCGAGATCGCAATCGCGATGAACAGGCGTTTCTGGTCCATCAGAGGGCCATCACTTTCCGGTGGCATGGGCAGGGCGGCACCGGGTCAATGCCAGCCTTGCACCAGGGATTGCAGCGCAGCACCCGCCGTGCAGCCAGGACGGCGCCAGCGGCTGCGCCATGGAGTCGCAGCGCTTCGATCGCGTAGGCGCTGCAGGTCGGCTCGAAGCGGCAATGGGCGCCGATGAACGGCCGTAGCGTCCATTGGTAAATCCGGACGCAAAAAACCAGCATGCGGGCGATCAAGACACTCCCGCCTTGACCAACGCCCGGCGCAGGTCGTCCATCAGCAATGCGAACGGCCGGGACCGCGTCGCATCGCGGCCGATCAATACCAGGTCCACGCCGTAGACCGGGGTGTCGCGCAGTAAAAGGCGAGCGATCTCCCGTAAACGCCGTTTAGTGCGGTTTCGGATGACAGCGTTGCCAACCTTCTTGGTCACAGTAAAGCCGACCCGTGCCGGTCCCGCATCGTCACGTGATAACACCTGCAGCAGCATCCCGTGCACCGGGGCCCGACGGCCCTTGCCGGCGACACGCAAAAACTCGGCCCGTCGCCTCAGGCGCTCAACTGGCCTTGCGGAACCCGGTGCCATCGCAGCACCGGCCGCGTCAGGCCGACAGGCGCTTGCGGCCCTTTGCGCGGCGGTTCGCCAGAACCCTTTGCCCGCCCACGGTGGACATGCGGGTGCGAAATCCGTGGCGGCGCTTGCGAACCAGCTTAGAAGGTTGATAGGTACGCTTCACGACAAACTCCGATTTCCAGTGGCACGGTTACGAGCCAAGGCGGGCACGCCGCTCGGCAACCGAACAAGGGACGCCTCCAGGCAGTCAGGCCCGGCAACCCCTATGACAGGCGCGCTCTATAGTCGTTCGACGAGGGTCAAGTCAATCCGGGCCGGAGCTTGAAGCCCTTGAGTAAGGACTCGATTGGTGCTGATACAAGACGATGATTCCATCGAACGTGCTCATTCCGTTGATCGGCGCCGGATCGGCCTTTGGCGCCTCGGGCGTGGTGCTGGCGCTGATGGGCATCGGTGCGCCGTTCCTCGTCGCGGCGCTGGGCGCTTCGGTATGCGCGGGCCTGCTGCTGTATGGCGTGATGCCCCGTCCTGGTCCCGCCGCGTTGAGCTACGCCAGCGTCCAGGCCCGCATCGACGCCATCGAGGCGCGCGCATCCAGCCTGCGGCATGATCTGCGCGGCGCGCTTTCTCCGGCGCTGATCGTTTCGGACCGGCTTGCCGTCAGCGCCGACCCGTCGGTGCGCAAGGCGGGAGAAGCCGTAATACGGTCGATCGAGCGGGCCTCAGCATTGATCACGGCGTCCAGGGCTGAGGACAATCCTGCCGCGTTGCCGGAAAGCACAGCCGGGCCTTCCGGCCGCGTTGCACAACCACCATCGCAGCTTGGCGAAACCGCCGCCCCAGCACCGCGACCCGGCGTGGGTCCGTAGCCAACAGCCAGTGCTGCTCGCGCCAGCCGGGCGCAGCGCCGATGCCGGATATCGCCGGAATGCGCCGCAGCCATCCCTGCAGGGCGCGGTCCCTGCGGAGGTTCTGTCGCAAGGAGAAGCGTCGCGCCCCAGGGTTCCACGCTGTCAGGAACGTGCCGGACTGCGCATTGAGACTGGACAGCAGCCGGTCCATCGCCGCACAGCGCCGGCCGATTCGGACCGCCATTCCCGACACGCAGTACTCCGTGGCGTGGAATGCCCGCAGCAGGCGTGGGGAGGCGTTGCAGCTTGCAGGGCTAATCTTCCCGCCCTTCGCCAAACACAGCTTCGCGGTGGACGTGCACGGACATCAGCAGGCCAAAGCCGAACATGACCGTCAGCATCGCCGACCCGCCGTGCGAAACCAGCGGCAACGGCACACCGCCCACCGGGATAGCCCCCATCACCATGGCGAGGTTCACGAAGGCATACATAAAGAAATTGGTCGAGATGCCGAGCGCCAGCAGCCGCCCGTATTGATGCCGGCAGCGGAGCGCGATCAGCATGCCGCCGACCACGATGCACGCCAGCACGCCCAGCACCGCCAGGCCGCCGACCAGGCCGAACTCCTCGGCCAGCGTCGTGAAGATGAAATCCGTCTGCTTTTCCGGCAAGAAGTCGAGGTGCCCCTGGGTGCCCTGCAGGAAGCCCTTGCCCCACATGCCGCCGGAGCCCATCGCGATCTTGGACTGGATGATGTTGTATCCAGCACCCAGCGGGTCGCTTTCGGGATTGAGGAACGTCGTGATGCGGGCACGCTGATAGTCGTGCATGTGATCGAAGGCGAACCGCGCGACGAACGGCACCGGGAGCGCGACCAGGGCCATCTTCCACCATCGAATCCCCGCCGCCATGAACACAGACGCGCCGACCAGCCCCACGATGACCGCGGTGCCCAGGTTTGGCTCCTTTAGAATCAGGCCGACTGGCACGATCACCATCACGGCCGGGGGAATCAGGAACAGGGGATTGCCCATCCGTTCCCAGCTCGCCCGGTGGAACCAGGCCGCCAGCGCCATGACCAGCCCGATCTTCGCCAGTTCGCTGGGCTGCACCTGCAGACCCCCCAGATCGAGCCAGCGCTGAGCGCCCTTGCCGATGTGGCCCATCCGCAGCACCAGGACCAGCAATCCAATCGAGACGCCGTAAACCAGCCAGGACAGCCGCGCGATGAAGCGGATATCGACCAGCGCGATGCCCAGCATCATCAGCAGCCCGAAGCCGAAACGCAGGACATGGCGGAAGGCATACGGCTCCGGCGCGCCACCGGCGGCGGAATACAGGGCGACATAGCCTACGCCCGCCAAGGCGCAGAGCAATACGACATACGCCCAACTGATCCGTCCCAGCTTGGTCGCGAGGCCGAAGGACGGCTCGGCCCGGATAAGCCGCCGTTCGCTGATCACGATTGCCCTCCTGCAATCACGGTCGCACTGCCGCGATTTGCTGCGCCGGTGCGTCCGGGCGGGCGGCCGGGTCGCGGGTCAGCACATCAATCATGATGTCGCGGCCGAGCGGCGCCGCGGCTGCCGCGCCGGCGTTGCCGTGCTCGACCACCACCGCCACGGCGTAGCGCGGCGCGTCATACGGCGCGTAGCAGACAAACAATGCGTGGGGTCGGTACTCCCAAGGCAGCTTCGCCGAATTATACCCGTGCTCCCGTTGCTCGCGGGTGACGCGGCGGACCTGGCTGGAGCCGGTCTTGCCCGCCAACTGCATGCCCGGCAGGTTGATCCGGGCGATGGGCGCGGTGCCGCCGGACTCGTTCACCACCGCCCACATGCCCTCCCGCAACAGATGCAGCCAGCGTTCCGACATGTCGAGCGCCGGCCAGTCGGTCGGCATCGCGCCCCGCTGCACCACGCCGCCGATCGAGCGCGTCAGATGCGGCTGCAGGGCGCGACCGCTGGCGATCCGCGCCGCATAGGTCGCGAGCGCCAAGGGGGTTGTCTGGATGTAGCCCTGGCCGATGCCGCAACTGATGGTGTCGCCGATGTTCCACGCCCGGCCCTGCGCCCTGCTCCAGGCGCGGTTCGGCATCAGGCCCTTGCGGGCTCCCGGCAGCTCGATGTCGAGGTCTACCCCGATGCCGAACTGGTTGGCGACCGCTGCCACCCGGTCGATGCCGGCGCGGCGGGCAACCTCGTAGAAGAACACGTCGCAACTGTTCTTCAGCCCGCCGCGCATATCCAGCGCGCCGTGGCCGCGCTTGTTCCAGCAATGGAAACGCGTGTCGCCCACGTCGAGGTGGCCTGGACAGGTAATGCGGTCGCTGGGTCCGATGACCTTGGCTTCCAGCCCGGCCATGGCGACGACCATCTTGAACGTGCTGCCGGGCGGATACAGCCCGGCCGCCGCCTTGTTGATCAGCGGCGCCCGCCGGTTGCGGGTCCACTCCACCCATTGCGCCTGGCTGACGCCCGAGTTGAACAGGCTGGGGTCGAAGGACGGGTTGGTGGTCATGGCCAGCACCTCGCCGTTGCGTGCGTCCAGCACCACGGCGGACGCACTCTCCTCGCCCAGACGCTGCAGCACCGCCTCCTGCAGCCCGGCATCGATGGTCAGTCCCAGGTCCTGTCCCGGCGTACCCTCCTGCCGAGCCAGCTCGCGGATGACGCGGCCGACCGCGTTCACCTCCATCTGCACGGCGCCGGGATGGCCGCGCAGCCGCGTGTCGTGCGCTTTTTCCATGCCGGACCGGCCGATCCGGATGCCTGGGAGCGCCAGCGTCGGATCGTCTGCCACGTCCGCCTCGTTCGGCGGAGCGACGTAGCCGACGACGTGGGCGAGCGCCGGGCCTTGTGAATAGAGCCGCGTCGTGCCGACATCGACGACGATGCCGGGCAGGTCGGGGGCGTTCACCTCGATTCGTGCCATGTCCTCCCAGGTCAGGAACTCCCGCAGCGTGACGGGGATGAAGCGGCGGCGGTGGCGCAGCTCGCGGTCGATGCGGGCGCGCTCATGGTCGGCGAGCGGCACGATCTGGGCGAAGGTCGCAAGCGTCGCATCGACGTTGTCGGTCTGCTCGGCGGTGAGCATGGCGCGCCAGTTCAGCCGGTTGCCGCCGACGACGACGCCGGACCGGTCCAGAATGCGCCCGCGCGGCGGGGCGATCAGCCGTGCGCTGATGCGGTTGCTGTCGGACAGCGTGGCATAGCGCGCGCCTTCGACGATCTGCACCTGATACAGCTTCGCGCCGAGCGCGCCAAAGACGCCGAGTTGTCCAGCGCCCATCAGGAGGGCACGCCGGGTAAAGACGCCGTTTGATTTGATCTCTTTGCCTGTGCGGCCCATCTCATGCCTGGTCCGGATCGGCCAAGCCGCGGTGGGCTAGGGTAAACAGGAGCGCAAGCGCCGGATACAGCCCGGCCGTGAGCCCGAACTGCAATAATACGGCGTTGCCCGGCAGGAGCCGGAAGCTCAGCAGGCCGATGATCGCCCATTGCAGCGCAGCCGCTCCGCCCGCCACGCCGATGAACACGAGCCAAACCGCAAGAAAACCCTGGCCGGCCAGTGCCCGGCGCCAACGGGTCGCCAGCCCGTGCGTCAGCAGCAGCGTCAGCACCGAAACGCCAGGCGGCGTCAGGCCCAGCAGGTCGGACAGCAGTCCCAGCAGGAATACGGCCGGCAGCGGCATGCTGCCCGGCCGGAGCATCGACCAGAAGAACACGCAGCCGACTGCCACAGCGGGCTGCAACTGCGCCTGGCCAGGTAGCCCCAACGGCGCCGCAGTCAGCAGCAACAAAAGAGCCGTACAGGTGGCCGGGAACGACCGGCGGGCGGCAGCGTCGAGCTGACGCCAAAACGTCGGCCGGGGCCGGATGCCCGGCGTGCGCTGCAGGCTCATGCCTATTTCCCGCGCCGTTCGGGGGATCGGGCGGGCGTTTCCGGCGGCAGCACGCCATGCAGCCCGTAGTCGAACAGCCGAACGACGTCGAGGCGGTCGAGCTGGGCTGCCAGCTCCACCTCCGGCGCGTTGCTGGCATTATAGCGCACGATGCCGACCGGCAGCCCGGCTGGGAACGCGTTGGCCTCGGCCGAGGTCAAGACGCGCTCGCCCTCGACGGGCATCACCCCCTCCGGCCAATGCATCAAGCGGGGACGCGGACCGTTGGTGCCGACCAGGATGGCGCGTCCGCGGCTGCCCTCCAGCGTCACCGGGATGCGGCTGTTCATGTCCGTCACCAGCAGCACGCGGGCGCTGCGCAGGCCCAGCTCCGTCACCCGGCCGGCCAACCCGCGTTCATCAAGCGCGATCTGGCCCTTGGTCATGCCCTGGCTCCGTCCGACGGACAGCAGCACGGCGCGGGCATAGACGCCGCCGGCATCGGCGACGACCCGTGCGGTGACGAAGGAGGGCGCCGCATCGGGGACCCAACGGAGATTGGCCTTGAGCGTGGCGTTCTCCGCGTCGAGCGCTATGGCGACGGCCTGCCACCGGCGCAACTGTTCATTCTCGGCGCGCAGGCGAGCATTGTCGGACCGCAGGGACAGCAGGCCTCCCGCATCTTCCACGCCAATATGGACCGCACTCAACGGCGCAGCCACCGCTGTGAAGATCGGCACCAAAGCATCTGCCAGCGCCATGCGGGCCCGCTCGGCAAACAGCGTATCGGCCCTGCCGAGCAGCAGCACGCCGAAGGCTGCCGTGATCAGCAACGGCAAAGTCAGCCGGGCCAGGGCCTGACGCATGGAAATCGACAGCCGGATCAAACGCCTGTGCCTCCCGACGCCGAGGGATCAGTCGATAGCTTTTAGTACATCGATGTCAAGACATTACGCAGTCGGTTCATCTCTTCAAGCGCACGCCCGGTGCCGAGTGCGACGCAGCTCAGGGGGTGTTCCGCCACGACCACCGACAGGCCGGTCGCTTCGCGCAGGACCTGATCCATACGATAGAGCAGAGCGCCACCGCCGGTCAGCACAATTCCTTTGTCCATGATGTCGGCCGCGAGCTCCGGCGGGGTGTTCTCCAGCGCGACCTTCACCGCCTCGACGATCGCTGCCACCGGCTCGGCCAGGCTCTCGGCGATCTGGCGCTGGCTCACCAGGATCTCCCGCGGCACCCCATTCATCAGGTCCCGGCCCTTCACCTCCTGCATGGGCCCGTCATCGGCATCGTCGGACGAAGTGGCCGCGCCGATGTCGATCTTGATGCGCTCGGCCGTGCTCTCGCCGATCAGCAGGTTGTGGCTGCGTCGTATGTAGCTGATGATCGCCTCGTCCATCTTGTCCCCGCCCATCCGCACGCTGCGGGAATACACGATGCCGCCCAGCGAGATCACCGCGACCTCGGTCGTGCCGCCGCCGACATCGACGATCAGGCTGCCGGACGGCTCGGTCACCGGCAGCCCGGCGCCGATCGCCGCCGCCATCGGCTCCTCGATCAGCAGAACCTTGCGGGCGCCCGCGCTCTCGGCGCTTTCCTGGATCGCGCGACGCTCCACGGCGGTGCTGCCGGACGGCACGCAGACGATGATCAGCGGGCTTGCGAACCTTCGCCGGCGCTGCGCCTTGCGGATGAAGTGCTTGATCATCTCCTCCGCCACCTCGAAATCGGCGATCACGCCGTCCCGCAACGGACGAATGGCGGAAATGTTGGCGGGCGTGCGGCCCAGCATCAGCTTGGCCTCCTCCCCCACCGCCAGCACCTGTTTCTTGCCGCGGACGTCGGCGATCGCCACCACGCTCGGCTCGTTCAGCACGACGCCGCGGCCTTTCACATAGACCAAGGTATTCGCGGTGCCGAGGTCAATCGCCATGTCGGCAGACATCATCCCGAGCAGGCGTCCGAACATGTTGCTGCCTCTCGATTTTCGGGAAACGCCGGTCCCCTACACCGGGAGGACGTGTTGTTGGCTTACCCGCCGCATCCGACTGCGACAAGGGTCGCTCTCAATTTGCGGTGAACCATAATTGCGACACAGCCCTACCGCATACTCACCTCTACCCGGTGCGTTAGGTGCCGGGACGGCCACAGAGGGAGAGTAACATGCGTTGTGTAACGAAGGCGACATTTGTGGTAGGTTTGATTTTGAGCCTTGCGGCCTGCGGGCAGGAACCTGGCACCCGGGCCGTGACGGGCGGGCTGCTAGGGGCTGGCGGCGGCGCTGCATTGGGAGCCGTGACTGGTGTCGGCGCCGGAACGGGGGCGTTGGTCGGCGGTGGCGCTGGCGCCCTCGGCGGCGCCGTCACGGCGCCCCGTCGCTACTAACCTGATTAGGAGACTTCTGAATGTCCAAGAAAGTCGCGATAGGCCTGGCGCTGGTGGCTGGGTTGGGCTTGTCGGCCTGCTCCAACCCCTATGACCCCGGCCAACGTGCGGTTGGTGGTGGTCTGTTGGGGGCAGGTGCAGGCGCTGCGATCGGCAGCCTGGCTGGAGGTGGGCGGGGTGCGGCGATCGGCGCGTTGATCGGCGGCGGAACTGGTGCGTTGGGCGGCGCGGCAACCACGCCAAACCGTCCGCAAACCTACTATCAGGAGCAGCCCTACCAACAGCCGGCCTATCAACAGGCACCGGAGTACTACCAGCAACGGCCCTACGGTTACTAATCAATGGCCGGCCTGGGAATGCTCCCCGGCCGGCCGTTCCTACGACGCTAGGTCTAGGCAGACAGCGCCACCGGCTCCGTCCGGGCACGCTTTACCAACAGCTTGTTCAATGCATGGACGTAGGCCCGGGCAGACGCGACAATCGTGTCGGTGTCTGCGCCCTGCCCGTCCACCATCTTGCCGCCCTCCTCAAGCCGCACCGTCGTCTTGGCTTGGGCGTCCGTCCCCTCCGTCACCGCGCCCACCGAGAACAGCACCAGCTTCGCCTCGTGCGGGAACAGCGCGCGGATTGCGTTGAACGTTGCGTCGACCGGGCCATCCCCGGTCGCCTGTGCCTGGAACACCGTGCCGTCCACCTCCAGCTCAAGCTCGGCGCTCTGCGGCCCGCGGGACCCGGCGCGTACGTCCAGCGACACGAAGCGCACCCGCTGGTTATCCCGGCCAACCTCGTCATCGACCAGGGCCACAATGTCCTCGTCATAGACGATCTTCTTGCGGTCGGCGAGGTCCTTGAACCGGCGGAACGCATCGTTCAGCTTGTTGTCGCCGATCTCGGCATAGCCCATCGCCCGCAGCTTGTCGCGGAACGCGGCACGCCCGGAGTGCTTGCCCATCACCAGCGTGCTCTTGGTCCAGCCCACGCTCTCCGGCGTCATGATCTCGTAGGTTGCGGCATTCTTCAGCACGCCGTCCTGATGGATGCCGCTCTCGTGGGCGAAGGCGTTGCGGCCGACAATGGCCTTGTTCGGCTGCACGTCGAACCCAGTGATGGTCGATAGCAGCTTCGACACACGCAGGATGTTTTTTGTCACGATCTCGGTTTGATACGGCGCTGCATCGGGGCGAGTGCGGATCGCCATGACCGTCTCCTCCAGCGCCGCGTTGCCGGCGCGCTCGCCAATGCCGTTGATGGTGCACTCCACCTGCCGCACCCCGGCGCGCAGCGCGGCCAGCGTGTTGGCAACCGCGAGGCCCAGGTCGTTGTGGTTGTGGGTGGACAGCACCACCTTGTCCGCGCCGGGCACCCGCTCCAGCAACATGCTGAAGATGCGGGTCATATCCTCCGGCACCGAGTAGCCAACGGTGTCGGGAATGTTGATTGTGGTGGCGCCAGCCTTGATGGCGGCCTCGACGCAGCGGCATAGGAAGTCGGGATCGGTGCGGCTGCCGTCCTCGGCGGACCACTCGACGTCGTCCGCGTGCTGACGCGCCAGCGTCACCGAGGCGATGGCCAGCTCCAGCACCGCCTCCGGCTCCATGCGCAGCTTGTATTTCATGTGCAACGGGCTGGTGCTGAGGAAGACGTGGATGCGTTTGCGCTCGGCCGGGCGCAGCGCCTCGGCGGCGCGTAGGATGTCGGCCTGTCCGGTGCGAGCCAGCCCGCAGATGACCGGACCGCGGATGTTGCGGGCGATCTCCTGGACGCTCTCGAAATCGCCCGGCGAGGCAATAGGGAAACCGGCCTCCATGACATCGACGCCCAGCTCGGCCAGTGCCTCCGCCATGCGCAGCTTCTCGGCGAGGTTCATCGAGAAGCCCGGCGACTGCTCGCCATCGCGCAATGTGGTGTCGAAGATGATGACGCGGTCGTCCGGCATGGCGCCGAAGCTGGGATGGTTGATGGCCATGGGCAGGGTCCTCGTAATTCGTGCTGACAGGCTCTTAGGGCGTATCCCCTAAGCGGTGCCGGCACAAATCAGCCTGGCGAGGCGCTTAGGGGCGGATAAGTCGAAGAATGAGGGCGAGGCCGGACAGGCGCGCAATCAGGCGGAACGCGGAACGCAACGCGCAGGCCAGCATTGGCAGGGTCAACAGCATCGGCACAGTGATAAGTTAGCCCGCTCGCTCGGTGGGAGCAAGCGGGCAGCGTGGTTCAGGTTCGAGGGTTCAGATGTCGGCGTAGCAGTGGGTCTCCGCCGCACCTCCCGGGTGGGTGACCGCGCCGAGATGGGCGGGACCGACCGTCTGGGCAAATTTCCAGATCGCGCCGCTGTTGTAGTCGGTGGGGCGCGGCGTCCAGGCGGCGCGGCGTTCGGCGAGCTCGGCGTCCGATAGCACGACCTCCATCGTGCCGGCCGTCGCGTCCATGCGGATGCGGTCGCCGTTGCGCAGCAGGGCAATCGGGCCGCCCACCGCCGCCTCCGGCCCGACATGGCCGACGCAAAAGCCGCGGGTCGCGCCGGAGAAGCGGCCATCGGTGATCAGCGCCACCTTGTCGCCCATGCCCTGGCCGTAGATCGCGCTGGTGGTGGACAGCATCTCGCGCATGCCCGGTCCGCCCTTCGGCCCCTCATAGCGCACGACGATTACGTCGCCGGCCTTGTAGGCACGCTCCTGCACGGCCTGGAACGCCTCTTCTTCACTGTCGAAACACAGCGCAGTGCCTTCGAATTGCAGCTTTTCCATGCCGGCAACCTTCACGATGGCGCCGTCGGGCGCGAGGTTGCCGCGCAGGCCGACCACGCCGCCAGTTGCCGAGATCGGGCGGGACACCGGGTAGATCACGTCCTGGTCGGTCGGAAAAACCACGTCGGCCAGGTTCTCCGCCAGTGTTTTGCCGGTCACGGTGATGCAGTCGCCATGCAATAGGCCGCCGTCCATCAGCGCCTTCAGGACCACTGGGATGCCGCCGACGCGATGCACGTCTAGCGCCACGTATTTGCCGCCGGGCTTCAGGTCGGCGATATACGGCGTGCGGCGCATAGTGTTCACGACATCGTCCATCGTGAACTGAATCCCCGCTTCGTGCGCCATCGCCGGCAGATGCAGCCCGGCGTTGGTCGAGCCGCCGGTGGCCGCCACCACAACCGCCGCGTTCTCCAGTGCCCGCAGCGTCACGATGTCCCGGGGACGCAGCCCGCTCTCGATCAGCCGCACAACGGCGCGGCCGGACTCCACCGCCCAGCGGTCGCGGTCCTCGTACGGCGCCGGCGATCCGGCCGAACCTGGCAGTGCCAACCCGATCGCCTCGCTCACCATCGCCATGGTGTTCGCAGTGAATTGCCCGCCGCAGGCACCGGCGGAGGGGCAGGCCACGCACTCCAGCTCATGCAGGTCGGCGTCGGACATGTTGCCCGCGGCGTGCTGGCCGACCGCTTCGAACACATCCACGACCGTCACGTCGCGCCCCTTGTAGCTGCCGGGCAGGATCGAGCCGCCATACATGAACACGCTCGGCACGTTCAGCCGCAGCATCGCCATCATCATGCCGGGCAGCGACTTGTCGCAGCCGGCAAGGCCGACCAGTGCGTCATAGCAATGCCCGCGCACCGTCAATTCGACGCTGTCGGCGATGACCTCGCGCGACACCAGGGAGGACTTCATGCCCTGGTGGCCCATGGCGATGCCGTCGGTCACGGTGATGGTGGTGAACTCGCGCGGCGTGGCGCCGGCTTCGGCCACGCCGCGCTTCACCGACTGCGCCTGGCGGCTCAGCGAGATGTTGCACGGCGCGGCCTCGTTCCAGCAGGTCGCGACGCCGACGAAGGGCTGGTTGATCTCGTCCTCCGTCAGCCCCATCGCGTAGTAGTAGCTGCGGTGCGGCGCGCGGTCCGGACCCTCGGTGACATGGCGGGACGGCAGGCGGGACTTGTCCCAACGCTTCTTGAGCATGTTTCTCTCCCTGATTGGCTATGGGGCGATGCGGGCCATGGCGGCCTCGATGCGTGCGGCGTCGTGCTGGAAGGCCGCCAGGCGGTCGCGGTTCTCCTCGACCACCTCCGGCCGCGCCTTCGCCACGAACTCGGCGTTGTCCAGTTTTCGCAGCACCTTGTCGGCCTCGGCCAGCGCCTTGGTGCGCTCCTTTGCCAGGCGGGCGCGCTCGGCAGCGAGGTCGATGATGCCAGCCAGCGGCAGCACGACGGTCGCCTCGTCCACCACGATCTGCGCGCTGTCCGGCGGCAGCGGCTCGTCCAGCGGCCCGATTGCCGAGGCGCGCGCCATGCGGTGGATGCTCTCAGCCCAGCGTGCCGCGCGCTCCAGGGTCTCCGGCCGGGCGTCGCGCAGCAGGATCGGCGTGAGCGTCGAGGGCGCGATATTCATTTCGGACCGCACGGTGCGCACCTCGCCGATCAGCCGCACCACCCAGTCGAGCTCGCCGCGCGCCACGCCGGGGTCGGCAACCGGGCTGGGTCGCGGCCAGGGCGCGCGGATCAGGCTATAAGGCGCGCCATGGCCCATCTCGTCCCACAGGTGCTCGGTCACGAACGGCATAGCCGGGTGCAGCAGGCGGAGGATGATCCCCAGCACGTGCGCGGCGGTGGCGCGAAGCTCGGCCGCATCCGGGCCATCGAGACCGTTCAGCACCGGTTTGGCGAATTCGAGGAACCAATCGCAGAAGGTGCCCCAGGTGAACCGGTAAACGGCGGCGGCGTAGTCGTTGAAGCGATAGGCCTCCAGCGCCGCGTCGGCCTCGGCGACTGCCTGGTTGGCGGCGTCCAGCAGCCAGCGGCACAGCGGCAGGCGCGCCGTGGCCGGGTCGAACTCGGGGACGGGCGCGACGCCGTTCATCTCGCAGAACCGGGCAGCGTTCCATAGCTTGGTGACGAATCGGCGCGAGCTCTCGACCCCGGCCGCACCTAGCTTGATGTCGCGGCCCGGCCCGGTCAGCGAACAAACGGTGAAGCGCAGCGCGTCCGTGCCGTAGGTCGCGGTGAGGTCGAGCGGATCGATGACGTTGCCCTTCGACTTCGACATCTTCTGCCCGCGCTCGTCGCGCACCAGCCCGTGGATATAGACGGTGCGGAACGGCACCTGCTTTTTGAAATGCAGGCCCATCATCAGCATCCGGGCGACCCAGAAGAAGATGATGTCGTGCCCGGTGACCAGCACGTCGCCGGGGTAGTAGCGCGCGAGCTCCGGCGTCTCCTGCGGCCAGCCGAGCGTCGAGAACGGCCATAATGCCGAGCTGAACCAGGTGTCGAGCACGTCGGGATCGCGCTCCAGCGGCTCGTCGCGGCCGTAATGCGCGCGGGCGGCGGCCTGCGCCTCGGCCTCGGTCCGTTCGACGAACACCTGGCCGTCGGGGCCGAACCAGGCGGGGATGCGGTGGCCCCACCAAAGCTGGCGGCTGATGCACCAGGGCTGGATGTCGCGCATCCAGGCGAAGAAGGTGTTCTCCCACTGCCGGGGCACGAACATGGTTTCGCCCCGCTCGACGGCGGCGATGGCGGGGCGGGCGAGCTCGGCGGCGTTGCAGTACCACTGGGTCGTCAGCAACGGCTCAATCGGCACGCCAGAGCGGTCGCCATGCGGCACTTGATGGGTATGCGGCTCGATGCGGTCCAATAGCTCCAGCCGTTCCAGCTCGGCCACAATGGCGGTGCGCGCCGCCATGCGGTCCTGGCCTTCGAGGCTGCGCACGAAGTCCGCAGGCATCGGCAGCTCCAGTTCCGCCAGCGTAACCCGACCCTCACGGTCCAGCACGGACGGCATCGGCAACCCGTGTCGCTGGCTCACGGCAAAATCGTTGAAGTCGTGCGCCGGCGTGATCTTAACAGCTCCGGTGCCCTTCTCCGGATCGGAGTAAGTGTCGGCCACGATCGGGATACGACGTCCTGTCAGTGGCAGGATTGCATGGCGACCCACTAGGCCGCAGTAGCGCTCGTCGTCCGGATGCACAGCGACGGCAGTGTCGCCCAACATGGTCTCCGGCCGCGTCGTAGCAACAACGATAAAACGGCCCTCGCCCTCAATCTGGTAGCGCACATAATACATGAAGCCACGGGTCTCCCGCGCCTCGACTTCCAGGTCCGAGATCGCGGACTGGAACTTCGGGTCCCAGTTGACCAGGCGGCGGTCGCGGTAGATCAGGCCCTCGCGATGCAGCGTCACGAACACCTCCCGCACCGCGTCGGACAGGCCGTCGTCCATGGTGAAGCGTTCGCGCGCCCAGTCGAGCGAGGCTCCCAATCGGCGGAGCTGATCGGTGATGGCGCCGCCGGAGGACGCCTTCCAGTGCCAGACGCGCTCCACGAACGCCTCGCGGCCGATGTCCTGCCGACTTTGGTTGCTGGCCTGCGCGAGCAAACGCTCCACCACCATCTGCGTCGCGATGCCGGCGTGGTCGGTGCCGGGCTGCCAAAGGGCGTCGCGGCCCTGCATGCGGCGCCAGCGGATCAGCGCATCCTGCAAGGTCATCGTCAGCGCATGGCCCATATGCAGGCTGCCGGTGACGTTCGGCGGCGGGATCATAATGGTGTAGGGCACGGTGCCGGCACCGGGGTCGGCATGGAACGCGCCAGCCGCCTCCCAGCCAGCATAGAGGGCCGTCTCGACATCGGCAGGAACGAAGGTCTTGCTCAGCATAGCTGAACTTCTAACCCGGCGGCGCCGCGCCGGGAAGCAGACAGGGCGTCAGGGTGCCATGCGGCCGACGACGCGCTCGATCTCGGCCCGCACCAGGCGTTCAACCAGAGGCGGCAGATGCGTGTCGAGCCACTCCTTCAGCAATGGGCGTATCTCGACGCGGACCAGATCCTCGATGGTTGGGCCGCCGCGTTGCACGGCGGTGCTGCGTTCGGAGGCCAGGGTGCGCATCAACGAATCAACCGAGGCGCCGGCTGCGGCGGCCGCCTCTGGCGCCACAAGCGACTGGTTCGGCGGCCTGTTTGGCGACGCAGGCGTTGGCGGTGGCACGGGCAGAGGTGCGCGGGACGTGACGGGTTCGGGGTCAGGCAAAACAGGTTTCTCCAGGATCGCTGGCCGCTCCGGGGGGGATTTCGGCTGCGGCAGGTCGCGTGACGGTTCCGCTACCATCATTGACGAGTCAAGCACCAGCACCCCGCTATCGGGAACGTCCTTAGGTTCCCCGGGCTCAGGTGCAGACTTTGGCGCCTCGTCCTCGTTCAGAATGCGGCGGATGGAGGCCAGGATGTCCTCCATCGACGGGTCGCCTGCCGGATCGGGCGCTGGGTGCGGCGGCGTGGCGGGGCTGGGCGGGGGTGTTGCCATCGCTATCGTCCCGGCTGGCCTGTGGCATAGTCATTGACGCCGAACAGACGCTGCCGAACGGCGTTATAATACGCGGTCTCGTCATACATCGGCACATTCAGGTTCAGGTCCCGCGCCGTCAGCCGACCAATAGCTGAGGCGACCGCATAGGACGCAGTGACCAGGTTCGACAGGTTCTGCACCAGGGTGACACGGGAGTTCAACAGCGCCTGCTCGGCGTTCAGCACGTCGAGCGTCGTGCGGCTGCCGACGATCGCTTCCCGCTGCACGCCTTCCAGCGCGATCTGGTTGGCGCGGATCTGCGAGCGCGTGCTGTCAATGGTCGAGCGCGCGGCGGTCAGCGTTTCCCATGACTGGGCCGCCGACTGAATGGCCTGACGGCGGACGTCGTCCACAACCTTACGGTTCTGCTGCTCGGTCTGGCGCGCCTGACGGACACGCGAATACTCGGCGCCGCCCTGATAGAGCGGCACCGAGACGTTGAGAACAGCCTGCGCGGCGACGGTGCGCTGACCGACAGTCTGCTGGCCGTCGGTGTAGCCGCCGGATGCCTGGACACTCACCTGCGGCATCAACTGGCTGAACGCCAAATCAACGGCATCGCGGGCGGCGGCGTCATCGAACAGGGCGGCGATGACGCTCGGGTTATTCTGCGAGGCAAGTTGGACGGCCTCGGCCTGATTCTTGATCGGCAGCTTGATTGGCTGTGGCTCAACCAACTGGTCCGGCATTTCGCCGATGAAGCGACGGTAGGTGGATCGGGCGGTCTGCAGGTTGCCCTCGCTGGTCTGCCGGGTCGCACGGGCGCCAGCCAGCGCCGCCTCGGCCTGGGCCACGTCGGTGCGGGTAATCTCGCCCACACGGAACCGGTCATTGGTGGCCTGAAGCTGCCGGGCCAACACCTGTTCGTTGTTGATGTTGAGTTGCAGCAGTTGCTGGGTCTGGATGACGTTGACGTAGGCGTTGATTGAGTCGGTGAACACCTGCTGCTCGGTCGCGATCAGGCGACCACGCTGGGCGAAAACCCGGTTATCCGCCTGATTGGTGCTGGCACGGGTCGCACCGCCGCGATAGAGCGGCTGCGTGATTGTCGGGAGCCCTGTGAAGATGGGGCGGTTCAGCCGGCTGGTAATCGATCTCTGATTGCTTAACAAGCTCGATGTCAGCTCACCAAAGCCGTAGCCCGCCGTTCCCGCGACAATCACCGTCGGCCGCCAGCCCGCCAACGCCTGCGGCACGCCCTCATCCGTCGCCCGGAGCTGCGCGCGGGACGTCTGCAGGGTCGGGTTGTTGGAGTAGGCGGCGGACAGTGCATCTTGCAATGTGCGTGCCTGTGCCATCGCAGCGCCGTTTGGGAGGGCGGATGCGAGGGCGACACTGCCCATCACGCATAGTTTTGGAAGGCGCATGCGAGAAGCTCCTGCATTGGCCGGGGCACTCGGCCTCGGAAGCGACTGTGCCATAGGCGCTTTAGCGACGCCACAGGCGAGCAACAATCGGGATGATTGTCAGAATTGGAAGGCCGGCGCTGGTAGCAAAGGTGGCAACAGCGGCGTCGCGCAGTCAAAGACCGGCTGCGCCCGCAGAGTAGCATTCGGCGTGTCGTGCCGGCCCGGCTCGGCCAGCACGCCCTGCCCGCCTGGGGCGGCGCCCGGCGTCAGCACCGTGACCAGGCGCCCGCCACGCGGGCTGAGCTGCAGCGCGATGACCGACGGGATCGCGCGCACCGCGCCCTCGATCAGGATGACGTCCCAGGGTGCGCCGGAGGCTTGCCCCGCCGCGAGTGGCCCGGCCACCAGTGTCGCACCCGGCGCGAACTCAGGCATAGTACGGCGGGCGATGGCCAGCAGCGCCTCATCTTCCTCCACAGCCGTGACCTGACCGCCACAGGCCGCCAGCAGCGCGGCGCCGTAGCCGGGGCCAGCACCGACCACCAGCACACGCTCACCCTCGCGTACCCGGGCGAGCTGCACCAAGCGGGCGATTACCATAGGCTCCATCAACGCGCGACCGCGGCCGAGCGGTACGTCTTCGTCGGCATAGGCCAGGCTTGCAAGATGCATCGGTAGGAAGCGTTCGCGTGGGATGGCGCGCATGGCGCGGGTAATGCGGGGGTCGATGACCTTGTTCGGACGGACCTGGCCATCGACCATGTGGTCGCGTGCCGAAGCATAGTCGGCTAGGTAGGAGGAAGACGGCTGATCCATAGGGGCCCGTGCTGCAATGCGCCGGTGTTATAGTTGGCAGCTTCGCTTAGCGCAAAGCGCCGCGCTTGACCGCCTCCCCCCTGTGCCCGATATAGCCGGTCTTATCCGCCCCGCGGCGGTCGCTGCCTTGGGGTCCGGTGGTAGAGTGGTGATACAGCAGACTGCAAATCTGCGGATGCCGGTTCGATTCCGGCCCGGACCTGACCTTATGCTCCTACATGCAGCCCGATGTCGCAAAGTATTGTCCTCCTTCTCGTTGTGCCGTCTCTGCCCGGTGTTGGGTGACGTAACCTAAAGGTCTCGGCGGGGTGAGTGACGGGGATTTCTCCGGTATCATGTAGCAGCCACCACGCTTTTGTTTCGAGGGGTGGGGTCGTCCGGTTACCATCCTGAGCCTTGATCCGGGATGGAGGGTTGCGATGGCCGAGCCGCACGCCATGGACGCTTTGCGCGGGAGGCGATCCGAGCTGAGCGGGATGGTGAGCCGTCTGGAGCAGCGGATCGTCCGGCGTCGCGCGAGCCTCGTGCATCTCGACGCCGCCAAG
>JAABUS010003608.1_pt1 | contig 24584 bp, 23 predicted proteins | sample 5560161 | NCBI WGS metagenome assembly JAABUS01 (sample SAMN10711885, study PRJNA513376) | rock metagenome | isolation source: Antarctica rocks | place: Antarctica: Victoria Land, Trio Nunatak nord | collected 2016-01-04
GCAGTAGTCAGGATACAAAAAAACACCGATAAAAACAGCATGGCGAAGCCTTGCCGCGTGGTTTGCTGTATCTTCATTTCTACCCAATTAACCGAAAGCATACCGAAAACCGTGAAGGACATTAATTATTTATTAATGTTTTAAAAAGTTTTATGCGTATGCTCAAAAACAACCTCGGCTACCCGCGTGTGGGCGCCCATCGAGAACTCAAAAAAGCCTGCGAGCAGTATTGGTCAGGCAAAATCAACAGCAAGGAGTTGTTTACAACTGCCCGAAAAATCAGCAATGAAAACTGGCAATTACAAGCAGAAGCCGGCATTGACCTGATCCCCTGCAACGATTTCAGTTTTTATGACCAGGTGCTGGATATGTCGCTACTTTTAGGTGCTATCCCGGAACGTTACAATCCGGTAGTTACCAGTGTGCAAGGCAACTCGGAACCCGACCTGTACTTTGCAATGGCGCGTGGTTATCAAAAAGACGGGCTGGATATTACCGCTATGGAAATGACTAAATGGTTTGATACCAATTATCATTACCTGGTGCCGGAATTTAAAGCCAATCAGCAGTTTAAAATTTTTTCGGAAAAGGTTTTTGGTGAATTTACAGCAGCAAAACAAGCAATCGGCAAAATACCAAAGCCGGTTTTGCTTGGCCCTGTTTCTTACCTGCTTTGCGGAAAAGAAAAAGAAGCTGGTTTTAACCGTATGGAGCTGATCAAAAAGCTGGTCCCGGTTTATGTGGAGATCATTAAAAAACTGGAAGGATATGGCGCAGAATGGATTCAATTGGACGAACCTTATCTGGCAATGGATTTAACAGCGCAGGAAAAAGAGGCTTTTCAATATGCCTACCGGGAAATCAGCAAAAATTGTAAATCAGCAAAAATTTTGCTGGCCACGTATTTTGAAGGACTGCGCGATAATGCTTCTTTTACCGTACAATTACCGGTACATGCACTGCATATTGATTTGGTCCGGGCACCAAAACAACTGGATGATCTGCTGCCGTTGGTTCAAAACAGTAGCCTGATCCTTTCTTTGGGTGTGGTGGACGGCCGCAATATCTGGAAAAACAATTACCGGCAATCTATCTCAAAAATCAATCAGGCTGTTGCGGCTTTGGGTGAAGCACGGATAATGATCGCGCCTTCCTGTTCTTTGCTGCACACACCTTTTGATCTGGACCTGGAAACAGAAATCAAACCGGAAATTAAAAACTGGATGGCTTTTGCCAAACAGAAACTGCACGAGGTAAGCGATCTGTACAAGATTATTAATGGAAACGCTGATTTGATGCAAGGGAACGCGAAAGCGATTGAAAGCCGACGCACTTCTGCGTTGATCCACAAACCGGAAATTAAACAACGTGCAGCAGCGGTTACCGAAAAAGACGCTGCCCGCAAAAGTGTATTTGGGACCAGGCAGGAAATCCAACAGAAGCGTTTCAACCTGCCGTTGTTCCCAACCACAACTATTGGCTCTTTCCCGCAAACTGAAGATATCCGTCAACTTCGTTTACAACTTAAAAAAGGTGAAATTACCCAACAGCAATACGATGAAGCCATAGAAAAGGCAACAATCAATGCGATTAAATGGCAGGAAGAAGTTGGCCTGGATGTATTGGTGCACGGTGAATTTGAGCGGAACGATATGGTAGAATATTTTGGCGAACGGCTTGATGGTTTCCTGTTTACCAAAAATGGCTGGGTACAAAGTTATGGCAGCCGATGCGTAAAACCACCAATAATTTATGGCGATGTAAACAGGGCGGCAGACATGACCGTGCGTTGGAGCCAGTTTGCACAATCCCACACTGAAAAACTGATGAAAGGTATGTTGACTGGTCCGGTTACGATTTTGCAATGGTCTTTTGTGCGCGATGATCAGCCCAGATCAGAAACCACCAACCAAATTGCTTTAGCTATTAGAGACGAAGTTATTGCGCTGGAAAATGCCGGAATTAAAGTGATCCAGATTGATGAACCTGCCATCCGCGAAGGTTTACCGCTACGATTGGCCGACCGGGAAGCCTATTTGCAATGGGCAATCATGGCTTTCCGTTTATCAGCCAGTGGTGTGCAGGACGAAACGCAAATCCACACGCACATGTGTTATAGCGAATTTAACGACATCATTCATCACATTGCAGCAATGGATGCGGACGTGATCACGATAGAAACTTCACGTTCGCAAATGGAACTGCTGGACGCTTTTGCTGATTTTAAATATCCGAATGAGATTGGCCCCGGCGTGTATGACATCCATTCGCCACGCATTCCAACAGTGAAAGAAATGACCGACCTGCTGGAAAAAGCCATGCTTCTTTTACCGGTAAAAAACCTGTGGGTAAACCCGGATTGCGGTTTAAAAACCCGTAAATGGCCGGAAACGCAAGCCGCACTTGCCAACATGGTACAAGCTGCCCAAACTGTAAGAGAAACAGCTAATCAGGGAGTTTGAGCTTAATAAAAGCGAAGGCTATGCGAATAAAAGCGTAGCCTTTGCTTATTAAGATTATTTTTGCAAATGACCACTGACGAACGCATCGAAAACGCCGTAACGCGGGTTTTTAAAACCGTATTCCCGAACACTACCAACCATTACGACACACTTTTTGGCGGCACGGCGATGGCATTGATGGATGAAGTTGCATTTATGACAGCAACGCGTTTCAGCCGGAAACGGCTGGTTACGGTTTCTTCGGATAAAATCAATTTCACGGTGCCCATTCCGGCCGGTACAATTATTGAATTGGTTGGCCGGGTCATTTACATTGGCCGCACCAGCATGAAAGTTGGCGTCGAAATTTATGTAGAACAAATGTATGCCGAAGTGCGCTACCGCGCCATCCACGGCGAGTTTACCTTTGTGGCAGTAGATGAAGATAAAAAACCGACACCAATTTTATAGTGGTAAAAGAAGCATTTGGTTGATAGTTCATGGTTGATAATTCATAGTTCATTGCTGAAAGCTGATTGCTCACAGCTCACACCTCTTACCCCAAACCTCCTACCCCATGCCCCAATATTTCATCATCGATTTCGACAGTACATTTACACAAGTTGAAGCGCTTGACGAGCTTGTACGGATTTCACTAAAAGATCATCCTGAACGCGAAAAAGTTTATAAACAGATTGAAGACCTGACAAATGCAGCGATGGAAGGCCGCTTGTCTTTTTCCGAAAGCCTTTCGCAACGCGTTAAATTATTGCAGGCCAACCGCAGCCATTTGGATTTGCTGGTGAAGCATTTGCGCAAAAAAGTGTCGGCTTCTTTCTCCCGAAACCGTAGTTTTTTTAAAGAACATCAGGATGAAGTTTTGATCGTTTCCGGTGGCTTTAAAGAATTTATTACGCCGGTGGTGACTAAATATCACATCAAAACCGAAAATATTTATGCCAATACTTTTGAGTTTGACGACAAGGGCAACATCACCGGCTACGACAAAACAAATCCGCTTTCGCAGGAAGGCGGCAAAGTAAAACTGCTGCGTGAACTGGATTTGCAGGGCGAATTGTTTGGCATCGGCGACGGACATTCAGATTTCCAGCTGAAAGAATTTGGGCTGATCAAGAAGTTTTTTGCTTTTACGGAGAACATCGAACGCAAAACCATCATCGAAAAAGCAGATTACATCACGCCCAGCTTTGATGAATTTTTATACATCAATAAGTTTCCGCGGGCAATTTCTTATCCTAAAAACCGCATCAAATGCTTGGTTGCGGGCGATGTTGCCGATGAAGCCGTGGTGCAATTGGCCAAAGAAGGCTACAATATCCGCATCCGCCCGAAAATTGAAAAAAAGTATCTGGAAGAAGCCGGGATTTTATTTTGTGATAAAGATACCCAGCCAACCGAAGTGCAGCTGGAAAACGCAGGCCGCTTAAAAGTGATTGGCTGTTTTGGCAAAGTGAACCGAAAAATAGCTGATTTTGCCTGCGAAAAAGGGATTATTATTTTTGACGATGTGAAGCACAATCCGCGCAACGCAGATTTTATTCCAAAAAGGGTCATGGATTTCATGAACGAAGGCAAAACACATACCAGCACCAACTTTCCGGATTTGCAGCCGCCACGCATCAACAATGCGCACCGTTTAATCCATATCCACAAAAACGTACCGGGAATTTTGGCGAAAATTAATGATATTTTTGCCCGCCATCACATCAATATTGTAGGCGAGTTTTTGGTGACGAATGCACAGATTGGCTACGTGATTACGGATGTAAATGCCGGTTATGGCCAGCAGGTTTTAACGGAATTAAAACAGATTGAGCACACGATCCGGTTCAGGCTGTTGTATTGATTTTTTGTCATGCAGAACTTGTTTCGGCATCCCATCAGAAAGGCTAAAACTTACATGAGGGATCCTGAAACAAGTTCAGGATGACAAAAAGGGATTCACCCTAGCTCATACTTCTTTTATCGCCCTAATCTTTGTCTTTCATCGACACCACCAACACCGGGATTTCGGTATGGCGTGTAACATCCTCGGCCACGCTTCCGGTAAAAAACCGGTTGAAACCCGTGCGCCCATGAGTGCCAACCACAATCAGATCAGCCTGAAATTTGATGGCCGTATCTACCACAACTGTTGCGGCATCCCCGCTTTCCAAAAACTGTGTAATGTTGTGTTCTGCACCATATTGCGCTACAAAACGCTGCATTACCGTTTTGGCCGAAGCATCCTGCGCGTTCATCACTTCCACCGGTGGCAGGTTGCTGAACATATCCATTTCGCCGCCCACAATTCCGGTACTCATCGGCGTTATAATCATCGGTTCTATTACTTCTACCAAACCCACTTCTGCCTGCAGCAATTTGGCCAAAGCAAAGCCATAAGTAGCAGCTTTTTCGGATTGGTGGCTGTCATCAATCCCGATCAAAATCTTTTTGAATTCCATAAAGCTTGTGTTGATGCCGCAAATTAAGGTTTTTTAAACGAAATTTAAGGTGGTAAAAGAAGTATCTGCCTAAGATTTGAACCGGATAAGCCTCACCTAAAACCAATAAAAATTTGTAATTTGCGTTAAAATTCATCTATAAATTACAGTATTATGGTTACAGATACGCTCGATATCAAAATCGGCAAAGCAGAAAATTCGCGACTGGCACAAACAGATTACAGCAATCTAATTTTTGGAAAACATTTTAGCGATCACATGCTCATGGCCGATTACACCGACGGACAGTGGCAGAACTTTCAGATTTTGCCTTATGGCGAAATCAAATTAACCCCGGCAATTTCTGCTTTGCATTACGGACAATCTTTTTTTGAAGGTTTAAAAGCTTATAAATTGCAAAACGGGCAGGTTTCCATCTTTCGCCCAAACAAAAATGCTGAACGCTTTAATAAATCTGCCGAGCGTTTGTGTATGCCGCAATTGCCGGAAGAACTTTTCATTCAAAGCATTGCTGCGTTGGTGGAAGTTGATCAGCAATGGATCCCGGAAAAAGAAAACCACGCGTTGTACATCCGTCCGTTTATGTTTGCTACCGAAGCGGCTTTGGGCGTACATCCGTCGTCAACTTATAAATTTTGTGTGTTAACTTGTCCGGTTGGCCCGTTTTTCTCTAAAAATTTAAAAGTTAAGGTTGAAACAGAATTTTCCCGTGCCTGCGACGGTGGTTTTGGTTTTGCAAAAGCTGCCGGCAATTATGGCGGCTCGATGCTGCCGATGAAAAAAGCAGCGGAAGAAGGTTTTGACCAGATCATTTGGACGGATTCCCGCGAACATGCTTATGTAGAAGAATTGGGAGCGGCCAACATTATGTTTGTAATGGATGGAAAAATTGTAACGCCATCCACCCGCGATACGATTTTAAAAGGTGTAACGCGAGATTCTATTTTAGAACTGGCCCGCAGCTGGAACGTGCCGGTGGAAGAACGACGCGTTGCCGTAACCGAAGTTTTGGATGGCATCAAAAGCGGCAAAGTAACCGAAGCTTTCGGTGTTGGCACGGCCGCAACCATTACTTCTATTGTTGAAATTGGTTTTCAAGGTGAGATTTTTACGCTTCCTGATCCGGCAAAAGGAGAATTTTCCGGAAAATTACGCCAGGCGCTGGATGCCATTAAATATGGCCATCAGGAAGATACCAACAACTGGAATTATATTGTATAATTAACCCATATGTTACCAGCTAAAAAGGTGAAAGGTGAAAAGGTGAAAGGGAAAAAGGTGAAGCCGAAAGCTAAAAAACATAGAAAGCGCACCATTTTTAGGTGATAAAAGAAGCATTTTGAAGAAGACCGAAAGTCGGGAAAGTATGGAAGATCGAAAGGCAAACTGAACAGAGCGGGCTGATTTGCTTGCCGCCTTCCACCTTTTTACCTTTCCACCTTTCCACCTTTCGCCTTTTCCGCAGCCCTGATATTTAAGTTTTCTTCAGGAACAAAATGCCCCTGAAATGTTATTTTATTTACAACAGTAAAAATATCCCTTATGGACACCATGACCACCGTTTCAGAAGTATTAAACAACCTTAAAAAAGAAGGATATACCGAAGACTTCAACCTGGACAACAACTGCTTAATATGCAACGGCAACTGGCTGCAAATCCGCCCGGACGAATTTGTGGTGGATAAACATTACCGTTTTGAAGGCATTTCGGACCCGGGCGATGAAGCCGTGGTTTATGCCATTTCCTCTGTTAAACACAACATAAAGGGCATATTGGTAAATGGTTACGGCATTTCCAGCGATAAAATAGCCGATGACATGATAAAGGCACTGAACGGAAACGTTCCTTTTACACCTATAAAAAACGCAGCAACTGCTACCAAAGGGAAATTTAACGAAGCCACGCCGCAACGCCCTGAAGGAGACCGCCAACTGGATGCGCGGATGGTGGTGATGAGCCTGCCCGTGTTTAAGGAGCAGATAAAACAAGAGCTGCCCTGGAAAAACAGCGACCGCAATGCCATCACTCTGTTTAAGAACAACGACCTGCGCATTGTGCTGATCGCCCTCCATCAGGGCGCTGAAATGAAAACGCATACCGCGCCGGGCATCATCAGTGTGCAGGTGCTGGAAGGGCAGATCACTTTTCGTACAGAACAGCAATCTGCCGAACTGGGCGAAGGGCAGATGCTGGCGCTTCATGCAGGCATTCCGCACAGCGTTTTTGCCCGTTTGGAATCGGTTTTCCTGCTGACCCTTACTATCGCGTAAGCAGTAAATAACAACGCTTCTTTTATCCCCATAAAATTGGTGTAAAGGGAATAGCCGAAAGCTGATAGCTAAAGAAAACGAAATGAAGATCAAAATCAAAAGGGTATATGAACCGCCGGAAAAAGAAGATGGCACGCGCATTTTGGTGGACAGGCTTTGGCCGCGTGGATTAACCAAAGAAAAAGCCGCCGTTGACCTTTGGTTAAAAGATATTGCGCCCAGTACAGCGCTTCGGAAATGGTTTGGCCACGATCCCGGGAAATGGGAAGAGTTTAAAAAGCGTTTTCTCCACGAACTCAAAGAAAATAAAGTACCCGTTTCCCTTTTAAAAGAACAAATGAAAAAAGGAGAGGTTACCTTAATTTATGCAGCAAAAGATGAAGATCATAATGAAGCCCTTGTGCTTTTAAATGAAGTAAAAAGCGAATAGTTGTATAGGTTGAAGCCTCAGAAGAAATAATAAAAACACCAACAATGATCCCTCATCTTAATGAAGCAGAAAAAGCCGTTCATTATCCTCCAGACAGGCGTGCTTTTGTAGCTGTTAAGCCTTATATGCTGGTTATTTTTGGCATAATTTTATCAGGGTTAATTGGTGTTGCCTGGCTGCAATATCTTTTCAACGGGTTGCCGGCCGATCCTTCTTTAGCTATTCCCCCAACCACCATCCATGATGCTACAGGCTTTCCTATATGGGTAAACCTGAGCCATTGGGTAAATTTCTTTTTTCTGGCACTGATCATCAGGAGCGGGCTTTCCATATTGGTGGATCATCCCCGCCTGTATTGGAACAATGGCTGCGCCCCGGAAACGGAATGGGTCCGGTTTACACCCTTAAAAGTGCCTAAAGATAAAATGTGGACTGCCAAAGAAGATGCCCGCTATATTAGTCCGGCATTAGGTTTGCCAGGTTACCGGCATACCATCGGCATTGCCCGGGTATGGCATTTTTTAACGGTCCCTTTTTTTCTGTTGAACGGGGCGATCTTTATTTTCCTTTTGTTTTACACCGATCAATGGCAACGCTTGGTGCCTGTATCCTGGAATATCCTGCCAGATTCCTGGAATGTTTTTGTGCATTATGTTACTTTCAATATGCCGTTGGAGCCAAATGGTTTTTATCATTATAACGCTTTGCAGCAACTCTCTTATTTCGGCGTCATATTTATATTGGCTCCATTAGCTATGCTTACCGGTATGGCCATGTCGCCAGCTATCGAAAACCGGTTTCACTGGTATCCTGCCTTATTTGGCAACCGGCAAAGTGCGCGTTCCATCCATTTTTTGGTCATGATAGCTTATCTGGCCTTTATCGTTATCCACGTAAGTATGATTGCAGCTACCGGATTGGTGCGGAACATGAACCATATCGTTATGGGGACCGATAACACCACAAACCTTTCGGGATTGTACATCGGCACAGGTATTATCCTGGCAACCGCCGCATTTTGCTTTTTGGCGCATTGGCTCTCCTGGCGCAGGCAGCGTTCGCTTCAGTATCTCGAAGCTACTGTTAACGGCACGCTGTGGCGTACTACCCTGAACCGTTTTAAGCCCAAAGCTTCCTACCAAAAAAAAGATATTTCCCCTTACTTCTGGCCTAACGGAAAAATGCCGGATTCGGACGAGTGGCGCAAACTGTCGGAAAACAACTTCAAAGACTATAAACTTAAAATAGGCGGATTGGTGGAAAACCCGGTTGAGCTATCCCTGGAAGAACTCCAAAATATGGCAAAAGAGCAGAACATCACCATGCATAATTGCATCCAGGGCTGGACGGGCATTGCCGAATGGGGAGGAATTCCGATCAGTAAAATCGTGGAATTGGTGAAGCCCCGCGCTTCCGTAACAACGGTGGTTTTTTATTCTTTTGGCGAAGGGCTTTACGGCGGGTTTTATTACGATACCAATACGCTGGACAATTGCCTGAAACCGCAGTCTATTTTGGCCTGGGAAATGAATTATAAGCCGCTTCCGCCCGAACATGGCGCACCGTTGCGGCTTCGGGTCGAAAATCAATTGGGTTATAAAATGGTTAAATGGATCAGCTCCATCGAGTTTGTGGAAACCTATAAAACGGTGGGCAAAGGCCACGGCGGCAAAAACGAAGATGACGAATACTTTGATCTATTGGCAAATACGTAGAAAAGTTAAATTTATGCTGATCCTTCAATGTCGATACTTCTTTTTTAGCCCTATAAAAATGATGTTTGTTTTAGATATGAGGTATGAGCTATCGGTTATGAGACGAAAAGTGATTACAAAAAATATAGAAAATACCATTTTTTAGATGATAAAAAAGAAGTATGATGAGTAGCAAAGCAAGTATAAAGTATCAAGACAGGATTTTTCTACTTGATACTTGATACTAACTACTTGCTACCTTCCTCACCATTTTTTAGCCGATAAAAGAGAAGCACAAAAACAAGTTGAACCCTTTTAAATGATGAAATAGGATGAAACAAGAATTTAAAACCGGCGATCATGTAAAGTGGAATTCGGAAGCCGGGCATGTATCCGGGACAATTATCAAAATCCATACCTCGGATTTTGATTATAAAGGACACACGCATCGCGCCAGCAAAGAAGATCCGCAATATGAGATCAAGAGCGATAAAACAGATCATATTGCAGCACATAAAGGCGCCGCACTTTCGAAAGTGAGCGATTGACGAAGTTTAATTTTGAAGAAAAGACAGGCTCAAACATCGAATTTAATAAACGAGATTTCCATGGCAGAAAATAACCCCACCATCTGGACCATCGGCCATTCTACCAGAAGTGTGGAGGAGTTTTTAGCGGCATTAAAATCATTCCAGATAGAAATGCTGGTAGATGTCCGCCGGTATCCCGGCTCTAAAAAATATCCGCACTTTAACGTGGCTGCGCTGGAAACCTACCTGCCCGAAGCAGGCATCGGCTATATGCCCGAAGCAGAGCTGGGCGGCCGCAGAAAGCCAAAGCCCGGTTCGGCCAACACCATTTGGAGGAACGAAGCCTTCCGTGGTTATGCCGATTACGCTGAAACAGACGCATTTAAGGAAGGATTAGCAAAACTCACAGCAGTAGCGGCACAGCAGCGTACAGCTTACATGTGCTCGGAAGCGGTGTGGTGGCGCTGCCATCGTGCCATTATTTCGGATTATCTCAAGGCAGGCGGCTGGACCGTTATGCATATCATGAAAGAAGGCGTTGCCAAAGAACATCCTTATACTTCTGCATTTCTGGAAACACATCCGGCATAAGAAACAGGGGCGCACACTGATTTTTAGGTGATAAAAGAACATTATCTGAAAGTCATCCCCTAAGCCTTCTTCAAAAAGGGGGGAAAAGGAGCAGGCGTTTATAACGTATTGGTTTTTAGGTGATAAAAAGGAACATTAATCAGGCCATTCCGCGGAAGGAACTGCTAATTTTCTGCTTCTTTTAAATGCCTTTTTAACCGCTTTAACCGGCGGATTTTTCTTTTCTCCTGCCGGTTTTCTTTTTTCAACATGCGTTCTTCCTTATTCTGTTTATAATCGGTAATGCGCTGCCTCAAATTATTTTCAATTTCTGCCGATAAACCAATCGATTCCTTGATCCCGGCATAAACAGAACGCCAGATCAAACCTAAATAAGAAGTGTTTTCCGGCCTTTCAAAAACCACATTTGCCACACGCGCCGAATCATTAAACCTGGGATTATCACGGATCAGCACAAAAGCATTGGCCAGTACCGACATAAAAGACATGCGGTGCAAGGCGTTTTTTTCATCCTGTTTCAGCAAAATCACGTTCAGGTCATGGTACAGAAAAACAACTTTTCCGGTCGCTTTCCCGGCATCTGCCTGCATATCAAAATTTAAATTTGTAACAATACCATTGGTAAATTGGATCAAACCGAGCGGCTTGGTGGCATTGTTTAGGTTTACCAAATTCATCGTACCCAAACTACCCTGATAATGCAACACATTGGCCGAATCTGCGGCATCAAACTGCAGCCGGACATCCAGTTTGCCGTAACCCATTAAATAAGCCGTTAAGCTGGCATCCATCTTCCGATTGACCCGTAAAGTATCATTTCCGGTGAGGATATTGCGCACCGAGCCACTTAGTTTTTCAAAAGTAATGGCACCGCGCAGCTTGGTTTTCGCGCTGATTTCTGTGTAAACAACATCAACGTCTTTAAAATGAACTGTTTTGATAGCAATATCGTGCTGCACGCTTTTCAGCAAATTATACAAACCGGTTTTGGTTGGACCAGCAGTTTTTCGGGGTAAAAGACGGTTATGAAAAAAATCTATTTTCCGGCCAAAAACGGTTATATCCGAAGCCCTGATTTTCCGGTAACTGATAAAAGCCTTGTAATCAAAGTGGCTGATATTGATCGAATCGGATTGCAGTTCAATTTGCCGGCGTTGCAGTTCGGGTTGGCCGGATGCTGTTTTTATCGGCATAAAAACAGCATCTGCTATTTTAATGCTTGATTTTGAGCTCGAAAAGGTAACGGTTTTGGCCTGATACTGATACAAATGGTTTTCGGTTTGTGCCGAATAATTGTTGAAAACCGCTGTAATATCTTTGCAAAAATTAAAACGGCTTTGATCGTACTGGCTGGCCGAATCAATCAGTAAATCGGTTCCCTGCAGGTTAATTTCTTTTAAATGCCTGATCCGGATTTGGTGGCCGGTTTCTTCCTGGTAGCGCAAACTGATGTGATCAAACAAAATCCGGGCAACGTGTACAGATTTTAGCGTTCCGGAAATTTGCTGATAAATGGTTTTTTTATCCTTGTCGGGCAAATCGTGTTTTTGTAATTCCTGGTAAACCACCTGAACATAAGGCTGGCTGATGGCAATTTCATCTACATCAAATTCATGTTTAAAATACAGTTTGAACGGATGGATATGCTTGAAAACGATCCGGTCAACCGAAAGCGTGTACAAATTATTGGGTGCTTTTCCTGCTCTTTTTAGCCGGTTAAAAACAGCATCGTTTGGTTTTAATGTAAGATGGTCGATCACAATCCGGCCAGACAAAATATGCAGGTTACTTCTCTCAAAATCAACCTGATACAAACCATTACTCAGCTTAAAAACTGTTTTTTTGAGCTGATTGGACAACATCGGCGAAAAATAAATATTGATAACCAGCGCAGTAATCAGCGTTAAAACCAATAACACCGACAAGGGCAAAACCAGCCTTTTAAACCACTTTTTACGGCGCAACTTTCTAAATTTCATTTTCAAAATCTCCCCGCTTTTATACGCCGGAACAGTAAAAACCCGTACAAGATATAGAATAGTATTTAAATTGATACGTTTGAAAAAGCAGATGCTTCTTTTATCAGTATAAAATTTGGGTACGATTAAGATTATAGTTTAATGCTGCCAATCTGTCACGCAATTAAATAACATTTTCTTATTTTTGCATTCTTAATTTTAAAAAATGGATTTGGATTTTTTAACCGGCAAACATGATGAAAGCCGGCAAGGCGAAGCGTTGGTGCTGGATAAACCGGTTTTGAAAAATAACGGACGCAAATTGTATATCGAAAGTTATGGTTGCGCCATGAATTTTTCTGATAGTGAGATTGTGGCTTCCATTTTGGCTGATCAGGGTTTTGAAACCACTTCTGATTTTAAAGAAGCGGACGTGATTTTTATAAATACTTGTTCGATCCGCGAAAATGCGGAGCAACGTGTAAGAAATAGATTAAAAGAGTTTAAAGTTTCTAAACAGCGTAATCCGGGAATGGTAGTTGGCGTGTTGGGCTGCATGGCCGAACGTTTGAAAGCCAAATTTCTGGAAGAAGAAAAATTGGTTGACGTAGTTGTCGGCCCGGATGCTTATCGTGATTTGCCAAACTTAATTGAACAAGTTGACGGCGGACAAAAAGCCGTTAACGTACTGCTTTCGAGGGAAGAAACTTATGCTGATATCAGTCCGGTGCGTTTAAACAGCAACGGCATTAATGCTTTTGTTTCGATTATGCGCGGCTGCGATAATATGTGTTCTTTTTGCGTGGTTCCGTTTACACGCGGCCGCGAGCGTAGTCGTGATGCTTTTTCTATCGTAAAAGAATGCGGCGATTTATTTAATGCCGGTTATAAAGAAGTTACGCTGCTTGGGCAAAATGTGGATTCTTATAAATGGGCAAGCGAAGAAGGCATTACCATGAATTTTGCAGGTTTGCTGGAATTTGTGGCCTTAATCAACCCAAAACTGCGCGTTCGTTTTTCTACTTCCCACCCAAAAGATATTACAGATGAAGTGCTTTACACAATGAAAAGGTACGATAACATCTGCAAATACATTCATTTGCCGGTTCAATCGGGCAACAGCCGGATTTTGGAATTGATGAACCGGACTTATGATCGTGCCTGGTATCTAAACCGGATTGATGCGATCCGCAGGATTTTGCCGGGTTGTGCTATTTCTACCGATGTCATAACCGGTTTTTGTTCTGAAACGGAAGAAGAACATCAGGAAACATTAAGCATGATGGATTACGTGCAATACGATTTCGCGTACATGTTTATGTATTCTGAACGGCCGGGGACTTTGGCCGCCAAACGTTATGCTGATGATGTTCCGGAAGAAGTAAAAGGCCGGCGTTTGCGCGAAATTGTTGACAAACAACAGGCGCATTCACACAAACGTTTATTAGATCAAATCGGACAGGTACAACAGGTTTTGATCGAGAAACGTTCCAAAAAATCAGTTTTGGATTATAGCGGACGAAGCGATAAAAATGCAACCGTGGTTTTTCCGGCCGATGATCGTTTTGCGCCCGGAGATTATGTAAATGTGTTGATTGAAAAATGTACAACGGCTACCTTAATTGGTAAAATTGTAGGCTAAAAACAGTATGGAGATACAGGAAATAAAACAGCGGTTCGGCATTATCGGCAATTCGCCTTTGCTAAACCGCGCTATTGATATTGCAAACCAGGTTGCGCCAACTGATATTTCGGTTTTAATTAGTGGTGAAAGCGGCAGTGGAAAAGAGGTTTTTTCGCATATTATCCATCAAATGAGCCCGCGGAAACATGGCCCGTTTATCGCGGTAAACTGTGGCGCAATCCCCGAAGGAACCATTGATTCTGAATTGTTCGGCCATGAAAAAGGAGCTTACACCGGTGCTGTTGGCGAGCGCAAAGGTTATTTTGAAACGGTAAACACCGGTACAATTTTTCTGGATGAAATTGCAGAAATGCCTTTGGGAACGCAGGCAAGATTGCTTCGGGTTTTAGAATCCGGGCAATATATTAAAGTGGGTTCATCCAAAGTAGAAAAAACCAATGTACGCGTGATTGCAGCCACCAATGTTGATGTTTACGATGCGGTAAAATCAGGCCGGTTTCGGGAAGATTTGTATTATCGTTTAAATACAGTGCCTTTAAAAATACCGCCGTTGCGCGATCGGAAAGAAGATATTTACCTTTTATTTCGCAAGTTTACGGCTGATTTTACAGCCAAATATCGTTCTCCGCCAATCCAGATGAACGAAGAAGCGCAACAGATGCTGATCAATTACAGCTGGCCGGGAAATGTGCGCCAGTTGAAGAATATTGCTGAGCAACTGGCCGTTTTAGAACGCGAACACACCATCACCGCGCAAAGCCTGCTGCAATATATCCCGCAGGAAAACAGTGGCAGCAACTTGCCGATGCGCATCAACCAGCAGAAAAAAGATGATTTTTCGGAACGCGATATTCTGTACAAAGTGCTTTTTGACATGAAGCGCGACATGACGGACCTGAAAAAATTAGTGGTCGATATTATAGAAAACGGCGGTGTTCAGGCTAATTACACCGGTAATCCGCAAGTGCTTAACCAGCTTTATCGGGATATTGAGGTAGAAGGCGATCATCATAATAATCATCAGCAGGAACCGACGCTAACCATACAGCAGCCGGTGGTTCAAAACAACAAGGATTTCAATTTAACGCAGGAAGCTGAAGAAGTGGAAGAATCGCTTTCATTGATGGAAAAAGAATCAGACCTGATCAAAAAAGCGTTGAAAAAGCACAAAGGCAAACGCAAATTTGCCGCTCAGGAATTGGGGATTTCCGAACGGACGCTTTATCGAAAAATCAAAGAACTCAACTTATAATCAATTTACAATAAATGGCCAATGCTTCTTTTATCGGCAAAAAAACGTTGCTGATTTTATTTTTGCCGATGCTGCTGGTTTTTCAGGCATGTTCTTACAAACTGAACGGCGGTTCTGTCGGTGCCTTAAAAACCGTTAACGTCATGTTTTTTGAAAACGTGGCACCGCTGGTTATCAACAATTTAAGCCAGAGTTTTACCACAGCTTTGCAGGACCGGATCCGTAACCAAACCCGGTTGAGCACCGTTCGGGGAGATGCTGATGCTACGTTTGAAGGCCGCATTACAGGATATACGATTGCACCAACGGTTTTGCCGGCGGCCAACAGCAGCACAGCGCCTATTGCCAATACCAACCGTTTAACTATTACGGTGAGTGTGAAATATACCGATAATTTGGATCCGAAACTGAGTTTTGAACAATCGTTTTCCCGTTATCAGGATTATCAGGGCGATATTGGCACGAAGGAGCAGACGCTGATTACGGCCATCAACGTGCAGCTGACGGAAGATATTTTTAACAAGGCTTTTGCCAATTGGTAAGCTAAATCGTTTTTCAACCGTGGATCAGATACAGAACGGGTTACGGCCCGAATTTTTGCAGCAATTATTCCATCCAACCGCTATCGGCCAATCGCACCGGCAGCAGTTGGAAGTACTGGTGCAAACGCATCCGCAATGCAGCATTTTCCGTTTGCTGCTGGCCAAATCTCTGCAACATGCGGATGCAGAAACGGCTGAAAAAGCCCTTCAATCGGCAGCAGTTTATGCAGCAAACCGGGAAATTTTGTTTTGGTTGATCCGTCAGCCTGAACTGATTGTCAAGCCTAAACTTGAAAAATTTTATCCGTTCGTTCCAACTGTTTTGGTTGATGCAGATGCTTCTTTTATCGACCCAAAACCTGCGGAAATTGAAGATGAGGAAGCAGTTTTTGTAGAAGATGTTCCTGCCGAAGAAATAACGGATGCTTCTTTTATCGACCCAAAACCTGCGGAAATTAAAGATGAGGAAGCGGTTTTTGTGGGAAATATTCCTGCTGAAAAAATAACGGATGCTTCTTTTATCAACCCAAAACCTGCGGAAATTGAAGATGAAGAAGCGGTTTTTGCGGAAGATATTCCTGCTGAAAAAATAACGGATGCTTCTTTTATCAACCCAAAACCCGCGGAAATTGAAGATGAAGAAGTGGTTTTTGTGGAAGATATTCCTGCTGAAAAAATAACGGATGCTTCTTTTATCGACCTAAAACCTGCCGAAATTGAAGATGAGAAAGCGGTTTTTGTGGAAGATATTCCTGCTGAGAAAAAAACGGATGCTTCTTTTATCGACCCAAATTTGGAGGAAACGATTGCTGCGGAAAACGATTTTCGGGTGGAAGATGTGGCGCAGACTTTTATCAATGAAGCCGACGATCAAGTTGTTTTTTCTGCTGAGAAGACGATTCTGGCATCCGAAGAAAACCTAAACCAGCCGGAAAATCTTGTTTCACAGGAAATTGACGAGGAAGTTTATGAGGAGATCATGGCGATTGAGGACTTTGATTTTAAGGTGATAAAAGAAGCATCGGCCAAAACCGATCAGCCAAAACCGGAAACAACGGGGCCGGAAATTATCAGCGCAGAAAGCACTTCACAGCCCGCTCAGGATGAGGCGGAAAAAGCGATGCTGAACAATATTGCATCGATTGATTATTTTACTTTTAACAATAAATTCGGGCAAAACCAAACGCTAAAAACAGCGATCGGACCGGCTGAAAACGTTGATAACCAACCAAATGTAATTGAATTTAAAGAAGATTTTGTAAAGCCGGGACCTGCTGTGGAAGAAGAACAGGAAACGGTTTCTAAATACCACGACGATAAAATGCCGTACACGTTTATGTGGTGGCTGGATAAAACGCGCAAGGAATATGCAGGAACGTATCAGCCTTACGTAAAAAATGTGCAGCAATCTTCGGCTTTGAGTGTTGGCCCGGAGCTGCACCAGCAATATATCGAGAGTATTTTTCATACCAAAGCACCGCATAAAGTGCCGGAAAACGTGCTGCCAAAAGCTGCTGAACCATTTGTGAAACGTAAGGAAAACCCGCTTATCGAGCGTTTTATTATTGAAGAACCGCATATCCATCCGCCAAGTATGGATAAGCTGGACACAGAAAACAAGGCTAAAAAGAGTTCGGAAGATGCGGATGTTTTGGTAACGGAAACGCTGGCAAAAGTTTACCTCGACCAAATGCTTTACCACAAAGCCCTAGATACTTATAAAAAGCTGGTATTGAAATTTCCGGAAAAAAGCGTTTACTTTGCTGCCCAGATTACAGAAATAGAGAGAAAAATTAATTGATATAAAATGTATTTAGTGCTTGTTATCCTGATTGTAATTGTCTGCGTGCTGCTTGGTTTGATCGTGCTGATCCAAAACCCGAAAGGCGGCGGTTTAAATTCTAATTTTTCGAGTTCATCGCAAATGATGGGCGTACAAAAAACCGGCGATTTTTTGGAAAAAGGAACCTGGGTTTTGGCAATTACGCTGATGATCCTTTCGCTGGCGGTAAATGTGGTTTCTAAAAATGGGCCGTCATCTGCCAATCGCGTGCAAAACCAGGAACAGATTGACAAGGCTTCAAAACCTACGGCTCCGGTGAGCGCACCGTTGAATTTGCCTCCGGTACAACAACCACTGCCTAAAAAATAGGCGATAAAAACAGCATCAACAAAAGGCTTTCGGATGATACGGAAGCCTTTTTTGTGGGCTGTCAGGTTGGCACACTTCCTTCAAGTTAAACATTTTTTAATATTTAGAGAAAGTAATTTTGACAAGTTAAGCCGTCCTATAAGTCAATATGTACATAAACTATGCTTTGGCACAGTTGCTGTTTGACTGTCGGCAGATAATATTTTATCTTAAACTAAAATTAAATATAACTATGTCATTAAACATTAAACCAATTGCAGACAGAGTAATTGTGGAAGCTGCCCCTGCTGAAACAAAGACTGCCTCAGGAATTTACATTCCGGAAACAGCTCAAGAAAAACCTCAACATGGAACCGTTGTTGCTGTTGGCCCGGGAAAATATGCCGATTTAACAGGTAATTTGATACCTATGACAGCTAAAGTTGGTGATAAAGTCCTTTACAGTAAATATGCCGGGCAAGAAACTTCATTGGATGGTAAGGATTATCTAATAATGAGAGAAGCTGATATTTCTGCTGTTTTAGTATAAAGTAATATCATATTGAAAGTTTAAATTATAAAGTTTAAGCTTAAAGCATTTTCACACAAAATATAATAAAAAATTATGTCAAAACAGGTTAAATACAATGTAGAAGCACGGGATGCTTTAAAACGCGGTGTTGATATTTTAGCTAATGCAGTTAAAGTAACGTTAGGCCCAAAAGGCCGTCACGTAATTATTGATAAAAAGTTTGGTTCACCTGCCATCACTAAAGATGGTGTTACTGTTGCAAAAGAGATCGAATTAAAAGATCCTATTGAAAATATGGGTGCTCAAATGGTTAAAGAAGTAGCTTCTAAAACTGCTGATATTGCAGGTGACGGAACAACTACTGCTACTGTTTTGGCACAAGCAATTGTAACTGCCGGTATTAAAAACGTTGCTGCCGGTGCAAACCCAATGGATTTAAAACGCGGTATCGACAAAGCGGTAAGAGTTGTTGTTGAAAACTTAAAATCTCAAAAACAAGATGTTGGCGATGATTTTAGCAAGATTAAACAAGTAGCATCTATCTCTGCAAATAACGATGAAGTTATTGGCGAAATGATTGCTGACGCGATGAAGAAAGTTGGTACATCCGGCGTAATTACTGTTGAAGAAGCAAAAGGTACAGAAACTGAAGTAAAAACAGTAGAAGGTATGCAGTTTGACCGTGGTTACCTTTCTCCATACTTTGTAACTAACTCCGATAAAATGGAAGTAGAATTAGAAAACCCTTATATTCTGATCTACGATAAAAAGATTTCTTCTATGAAGGAATTGCTTCCTATTTTAGAGAAACAAGTTCAAACTGGCAAACCTTTATTAATTATCGCTGAAGATTTGGACGGAGAAGCTTTGGCTACTTTGGTTGTAAATAAAATACGTGGTTCATTAAAAGTTGCTGCTGTTAAAGCTCCTGGTTTTGGTGACCGTCGTAAAGCTATGCTGGAAGATATCGCTATTTTAACTGGCGGAACTGTTATTTCTGAAGAAAGAGGTTTCAAATTAGAAAGTGCTGATTTAGGCATGTTAGGCCAGGCAGAAAAAATTTCTATCGATAAAGATAACACCACTATTATTAACGGTAACGGCGATTCTGAATTGATTAAAGGCAGAGTTGGCGAAATCAGGACACAGATAGAAACTACAACTTCTGATTACGATAAAGAAAAACTACAAGAACGTTTAGCTAAATTATCCGGCGGTGTTGCTGTATTATATATCGGTGCTGCTTCTGAAGTAGAAATGAAAGAGAAAAAAGACCGTGTTGATGATGCTTTACATGCAACCCGCGCTGCGGTTGAAGAAGGTATTGTTGCCGGTGGTGGTGTTGCTTTTATCCGCGCAGTTGAAGCTTTAAAAGATATCAAAGGCGAAAACGAAGACGAAAATACGGGTATCCAGATCATCCGTCGTGCTATTGAAGAGCCATTACGCCAGATTTGCGAAAATGCAGGTATTGAAGGTTCTATCGTTGTACAAAAAGTAAAAGAAGGAACTGCAGATTTTGGTTACAATGCACGTACCGATAAATACGAAAACTTAATTGGTGCCGGTGTTATCGACCCAACTAAAGTAGGCCGTGTTGCTTTGGAAAATGCTGCTTCTATCGCTGCGATGTTGTTGACCACAGAATGCGTTTTGGCTGACGATCCTGAAGATGAAAAAGGCGGCGGTATGCCTCCGATGGGTGGCGGCGGTATGGGCGGCATGATGTAATCATCCTTCCTGTAAAACTGTTCAGTTTTATATATTTTGAAATAGCCTGTCTGGTTTTCCAGACAGGCTATTTTATTTGATACTGTTTTTATGGATGTAAAAACAGTATCAAATTATTTTTAGGTTAAGTAATTAAAAAATAAATGTTAATCAAACGATTATATGTTTAAACTTATATAAATATGACAGTTGGTAAAAACTAAGGCATTAAGTTTGCAACATGATAAATATGAAAGTTATATTAGAAAGAAAGAACCACTACAAAACGATATTCATTGACTGGTTTTTGTTAGAAGCACCAATTATCATTACTGCTTTTTTGTAATTTGGATAAAACATTACTTACTATTTTCAAATCTGTTTACGTGCTTTTATATCCAAATATTTGTTAATTGTACCCACAGTAACATCTTTAGGATTGCACAAAATACTCTGGATACCAAATCGGTTCAGTTCTTTTACAATCAGGTTTTTCTCGTACAAAAATTTTTCTGCAATCGTTTTCTGGTAGATTTCTTCTACATCTTTTGCCGGTTGCTGGGTAATATTTTCCAATGCTGAATTTTTAAAAAACACAACCAATAGCAAATGTAGATTTGCTATTTTTTTTAAGTAAGGCATTTGCCGTTCCATGCCGGATAAACTTTCAAAGTTTGTAAAAAAAACTACCAGGCTGCGTTGCTTAATCACCGTTCGTATAGAAATGTATAATGCTTCTAAATTACTTTCCAGGTAGCGGGTTTTTTCTTTGTACAGGATTTGCAGGATTTTATTTAAATGTCCGGGCCTTCTGTCTGCGGGAAGCACTGCTCCAACTTTTTCAGAAATAGTAATTAACCCCGCCCGGTCTTCTTTCAGCATCGCAATATTGAGCAAAGCCAAAGTTGTGTTGATGGCATAATCCAATAAACTTAACCCTTCAAATGGCATTTTCATGGCGCGGGATTTATCGATAATGCAGTAAACGTGTTGCGATTTTTCATCGGTAAAAGTATTCACCATGATATCTCCTTTTCGGGCCGTGGCCTTCCAGTTGATGCCGCGGAAATCATCGCCCGGAACATAGTTTTTGATCTGCTCAAATTCCATACTATGACCAATCCGCCTTATTTTTTTGATGCCTTGTTCGGTCAAACGGTTAGAAACAGCCAGCAGTTCGTATTTCTGCATCTGCAAAAAAGAAGGATAAACGGATACTGTTTCTGCCTGATCAAAATTGTAATGGCGACTGATTAAACCCAAAGGCGACTGCACAAAAACCCTGATCTTACCAAATTCGTATTCACCGCGTTTGGTTGGCCGAAGCTGGTAAGTAACCATTTTATGCTCATGCGATTTTAGATTGGCTGCAAACCATAGGTCCCGTTTTTGAAATTGGAAAGGAATTTCATCGATCAAACCTAAACTCACCGCAAACGGATAAAAGTTCTCGATATAAATCCCCAGCTCGTTGTCATCGCCATTACTTAAACGTTCGGGCGTGTTTCTGCTGGCAAACAATCCGTTTTGGGTACGATAAAGCAGCGAAATATCGATCAGCAATAACAACATCAGCCCAAAGAAAAAGAACAGCGGCAAATCACCCAGCCAACTGAAAAAAAAGGACAATAAAAACAGTATCACCGTAATTGCCAATCCGAAGAAAAGACGTTTACCCAAAAAAATATCTTTGTAAAACTGCCTGTAAATGTTTTTCACGATACTGTTTTTATCAGGGTATTTCCAACTTTTGAATGATCTGATGCACCACTTCGTCCGGCGTGCCACCTTCCATTTCTTTATCCGGCGATAACATAATGCGATGCCGCAAAACTGCCGGCATAACATAAATCAGATCGTCCGGCGTTACAAAATCACGGCCGTTGATAACTGCAATAGCTTTGGCTGCCTGAACGATGGCCAATGAAGCGCGCGGCGAACCACCCAGATAAAGCGACTTATTATTGCGGGTTTCATGGATAATACGCGCTACAAACTCCAGTAATTTAGGTTCTACATGCAGGTTTCGTACCTGATTGCGGTAAAATTCAATTTGTGCTGCAGATAATACAGGTTTTATTTCGTCCAGCTGTGCGTTTGTTTTTTGCTGATGATGTTGCTGCAAAATAGCCGTTTCCTCTTCCAGCGAAGGATATTTTACTTCGATCTTAAACAAAAAACGGTCGAGCTGCGCTTCCGGCAAACGATAAGTCCCTTCCTGATCAATCGGGTTTTGCGTGGCCAGGATCACAAACGGTTCCTGCATCGGATACGTGCGGCCATCAATCGTAACCTGTCGCTCTTCCATCACTTCAAACAAAGCAGACTGCGTTTTTGCGGGAGACCGGTTAATTTCATCCACCAAGATCACGTTGCCAAAAATCGGTCCGGGTTTAAACTCAAAACTGCTTTCTTTTGGGTTGAAAACAGAAGTCCCCAGCACGTCAGACGGCATTAGATCGGGCGTAAACTGTATCCTCGAAAAGCTGGCATTAATGCATTTGGCAATCAGTTTTGCGGTTAGGGTTTTGGCCACGCCGGGCACGCCTTCAATCAAAACGTGGCCGTTTGCCAAAATCCCGGCAATCAGCAGCGTAATCATGTCCTGCTGGCCTACCACTACTTTTGCGAGTGTATTTTTGATATCGGCAACGGATTGGTTTAAGGCTGATAAATCTGTTCTCGAACTAAATATTTCTTCTTCCATTATTGGCCGGATTGCTGGTGAAACTGTTCTGTCAGGTAATTAAAATTGATTAACTCTTTGTCGGATAGCTGTTTAACGGTTTTTACAAAATCGATGTATTTGAACATATCGCGGATGAGGGTTTCATCAGCTCCGGATTTTTGAATGAGGTTTTGAATGAACTCCTGATCCGGAGCATTGGTTTTTAACTGATAACGGCTGCGGATATGTTCCAATAAAAAAGTAACTTTTTTGGTGGCCATGTTTAGATTATTGCGTTGCTGATAATAAACCTGGCCAACTACCTGCACAAATTCTACGGTAGTATTCCGCAGCGGACCTGCAACCGGGATAATCCGTTGGCGGCGTTTTATCTCGTACAAAACAAAAAAAAGCAGGCTAAACAAAGCAATATAATAAGCCCAACGCAACTCGGCATGACTTAAAAATACGCGCATTGGCGAATCGGCAATTCCTGCTGCACCGGCCACAGCATATTCGTCCCAAATAATTTCTCCTTTTGGGTTGAGGTAAGAAAGTGCTTTGGCTGCATAATCATTTCCGGCAGACTGCAGCAGGTTATAATTGATGAAATAATCCGGGCTTGGCATCAAATACAAAAAGCCTTTCCCAAAAGCGTAACGCACAAAATTAACGTTGTTAAACTGGTTTTTGCCGAGCACAACCGCGCGCGAAGTATCCAATTTGCTAAAATACTGGTTGCCGATCTGCCGGTCGAAAGCATAGTTTTCTACGGATTTCAAAATCGGGTTCGTAAAATTAATCTTCGATTTTTTAGCAGCAGAAAAGTTCGGTTCACTGTTGATTTTAAGTTTCAAAGTATCACGCAAAAACCTGTTCACGTAAAAAGAGGCGATAAAAACAGCATTGCCTTTTTTCATGTAATCAACCAATTGCTCAAAATCATATTCGTCCACATCGGATTTTGGCGCAATAATCAGGTAACTGCCAGGCTGATAAATTTTTTCCTTTTGAGAATTGATGAGCGTATTATAAATGGATTGCCGGCTGCTGCGGATGGTTGCGCCCGGAAAAATATCGTTCAGCTGATGATATAAAATGAACGTTCCGTACGGGATTTTATCGCTGTCGAGATAAGTGGTGTTCCAATCCACCGGTTTTGGCCGATTGTATTGTACCACGCAGTAAACGATGAGCAGCGAAAAACCGGTGATGAGGTAAATTTTCAGGTCCTTCATCGCAACGTTGGGTTAAATTGCCGGAAGGACGTTCTGATCTGCTGGAAATTTTCCTGATCAACTTTAAAATTGCCGTACCAAACGTATTCAAACTGCCGTGTAAGCGAACCGAATTTTTGCTGCTGCTCGGGGTTTTGGATTTCTTGCAGATAAGCCAGATTGGTTTTGTCGGCCTGCCATTTAATCGCACCGGCATCGCTCAGTTTTTTAAGCAATTGAGGTATAACAGCCTGACTGCCAAGCGAAAGTTGCGGTTGGCAATTGCTTTTTCAATTTCTTCTTCAAAGCTGATTTCATGGATATTTTCCAAACTTTCGTGGTACGGAATTTCTATGGTGCTTGTTTTACCGGTGAAAATTTGCATCACGTCCATTCCCATCAGTTTTAAAATCAGGAAAACCAGCGCGCCGGAACCCAAAATAATCAACAGCAAGTTAATGATGCTTCCGCTGATGCGGCCAGCCATCAAATCATCAACCTGATACC
>JAABUS010003609.1_pt1 | contig 24578 bp, 23 predicted proteins | sample 5560161 | NCBI WGS metagenome assembly JAABUS01 (sample SAMN10711885, study PRJNA513376) | rock metagenome | isolation source: Antarctica rocks | place: Antarctica: Victoria Land, Trio Nunatak nord | collected 2016-01-04
ACGAGGTTCCAACGATACTTGGGAATGCCGAAGTAACCATTAACGACCTGCTAATGGTTCCTCGACAGCCCAAAAAATTTCGCCACGGATGGCTTGTATATAGCGATATTTTTACTGGCGCTCTCGATTTTTAAAGCGATCTCAAAACCACAACAGAGCTCGAAGTCGCAGAGGTGGGGATCTACACGATATCAGCTACAGGAGTGGGAGGTGGCATTTAAAGACAGAGACAGTACGACCGAATTGTTCCCTCCGATTCCCCAGAGAGAGAATCTCCCAACAAGAGCTATCATTATCGTTTTGATAAGATGTCGGGCCGCACTATGAACGTTCGCACGGTTGCGATCAGCCTTTCCCCCCTTAATACTTCGTTCTGGCCTATCTTTGCCGAAGGCCTCGTTATGACCCTGCTTGGATCGTTAGGTGACTGCGGAGATCGAAGGCGGTTTTTCACTAGCTCTATGTTCAAACGGTCTGAAAAGTGCTCGGAAGCAATGACCGACCTGAGAATCAACGTCAAAGCCGAGCCCCTGAACCACTCCTGGCCTCTTCTACAAGGTTTCCGCAGATGCATCCCGATACCTGAGACTCGTCCTCATTGTGGATTAAATCCGAAGAAAAGGTTCATTTAGCTCAGAGAGGAATCAAGACATGTCTGCATGGCTTATTACGAACGACGTTTTGAACAACAGGCACAACGACAGCTGCTTAAAACCTAAGGCCAGACGAGGTGCGGAAACCCAGGTTGCGTTTGGTCGTTTGGGCCATACTATGACGCTTTCAAGATGCAGCGCCCCGGTATAGTTCCAAAGGAGGGCATCAGCGAAGAATGGCTTTGTCAGCCGTGCTTCCAAGTTGCAGCGAAAGCAGCAATTACCCGTGGAGCAGTCCACACTGTAGCACAGCGCGGACACAGGGCAAAGGCAGAGGGCGAATTGGACGCAGCAAAAGCGATAGTGAGAGACTTCGGGAAAGGCCAAGACCTGGAATCAGTGACCGCTGGCTTTGTATCAATTGTTTTCGAAAATCGGGTCGTGGAAGCTTAAGGCTCACAATGCCGATACCAGACACTACAAAAGTTTGATGCTCCGTCCATTGAGTCTAAAGATGGATCACGCTGTTGCAGGCAATCGAACGAAAAAATCGTTAGACAGAAGCGACCTCTTCTTGACCTTGGAAATCCGATATCAAATCAAGTGTTACACCAACGGTGGGTCTACTTCAAGATATTCGAAAAAGCAGCAAAGCGACCTAAGACTTGTTGGACAGGCTACACTCGTACAAGAAATAGCCCGGCAAACTCTTCCCATACTCCGGAAGATCTATTGAGTGGTAATCAAGAAGTCCAGCTCATCTTCCATTTACTCGTAGCATTTTATCGAACGTCCCACCGCATGGTCTGTTCTATGGCTTCGTCAGTAAGGAGGCGAAGTCGGAGGTAGGAAGATGGAGCGGTTAGGGGTGGGAAAGGAGAGGCATAGGAAGACGACTGCGATAAGATCGGCTGGGAGAATGGGACTGGGTAGGGTGGCCGAGCCATTCGAAATAATACTATGCTAGAAGTGCACTGTATTATATTGTACGCAGGAGCGATGAAAGTCGCGCTACGCGCGTATTCTTTATCTTGACTTGTAGCTAATAAACTTGAAAGGGATTAGAGTTTGGTGCTAATAAGGGTGCAGTGAAATGAGAACCTGCAGCTGTCCCGAGATATTCGTTGCTGGTCATCGTGCAGGGGGCCTATCTGGACATCCTCACAACTTGCATTAAGAAATTTTGCAATTCTGCCTCTTCGTATAGTTCATCGTTGGTGGCAAGGTAATTGCAAGCCAAGCACGAGGCTTTCTGCCACGAACTCGGCTAGTCCAAGACCGAAATGGGTGCTTATAGCAAATCCCTAATCAAATTATACACACCGAATCGGCCTTTGCAGGCCTCGATCCTTCCGATCGTACCGCAAATGCCATAGATACCGGATTCCCCTTTTGAACGCCCTGGGACCCATATGTACATCCCCCACCCCCTTCACAGGCTCAACCGATCTATACTCAATCGATCCCCACTCCTCTCCTTCCTCACCATCCCCAGCCTATAATACCTCTCCTCCCCAGTCGCCGTCCTCCCTCCTACATACCACTTCTCCCCTCCAAGCGCATCCCGAAAACCCCCTTCACTGCTACTATCGCTTCCCCTCCTCTGCGGCCTGCCAAAACTGCTCGGTGGACTTCGAGCTGTAGGTGGGGACCGCGAAACCTGCGGAGATAGTGAGGACGTCGGAGATTTTGACATTGGAACAGCAGAGGGATGCCGAGTATGTGAGAGATGGTTCGCTGCTTGTACAGCTGCTGTTGTAGCGCTTTGGGAGGGGGGCTTGGTAGCCATTGCGCGTGCGGAGGTGAGGGTTGGTGGGGAGAAGGTCGTGGCTTGGGTTGTAGCTGTGGAAACGGAGGCGGTGGTTGAGGTTTTGGACATGGCGGAGTGAGCCCGGAAGGCTGCGAAGAAGTTCGCGAAGAATGGGCGGTTCGTCGGCATGGTGGGTTGTTGTACGGGGGAAGTCTGGGGAGGGTGGGAGATAGGGCGTAGAAGGGGGAGGGGCCGGTTCAGATGAAGGATACTTAAATGACCGTTAGGCTAGGCAAACCTCGGATGTATGGAGACTCTGCGTACAGGAGTCTAGTGAGACATTTGCAGTAGTGACAATGGTAACCAACTCTTGCTTGTAGTCGTGGATTTTTGCAATGCTCAGCTCAAGTCCGACTCATGGTAATCTGGGAAAAGCATTGTGTATAATCGTTTCGAGTGTGGGGTAAAGCATTCGGACCTTTTCTTTGCTTTTAGAGTCTGCCTCTTTGCTGATCCAAATGCCGCATATTTCGATTCCGTCCTGGTCCTATTCAGATAATGCCAAGGCCTCGAGTTTCCCTTTTGGCTTCGACTTCATCACCACGTTGCTTCAGCTATTGATACCGAACGCAGTAATAGTCACTTTGAGCTCCCAACATGGTGAGTCATACATGCTGCATGCTTCCTAATCTATGGAGCTAATTGTCTGGCTCAGGTTCAAGGCCACCACGGTATCGGCTTCGCGACCGTCAAACCTGCATACGCTACCTACAAATCACCTTATGGCCCCGAGTACGTCATTACCGTCCTCCTTATTGCCTCAATCGTCGCTCCATGCCCATGTCAGCAATGTGCTGAATTCCTCTCAGATACAAGACCCTGCCCAACATCCGAGGCATTAGTCCAGGCAGAGCCTTGAAATTGTACGTCTTCCTACCAGCCTACGCCCCGAACCCCAACAGGGATCAATCGGGTTGATGTTGGAGCAATAATCAGGAAACTAATGGATGGTATAGCGGTACCACAGCAGCCCTTTTCGGCGTGGTGGGAGCAGTGTTCGCGCTACAGTTCTTTGCAGAGGTGCCGAAGGTCAGGAAGGATATCTGTCAGGTACGTGAACTCCCTACATCATCTCAGGGTGAATATGAGAGAGAAGAGCTTTAATTTTGGTCAATTCTATACGCAGACATTGGCTAACGCGCATTGTACGAATAGAAATTGCCCATCGTAGGAGACTACTTCGTCCGAGAGATTCCACCGAGTGACAACGTGGGTCCTTCCCCATACTGTGTGAGAAGTTTGGCTAAAACAGATTTCCTCAGCCATTGTAAGACAGCAGGACAAACGATTTCGTGGACAAGAGCAGATGGGCATGGTCGAGCAATTGGCGCTGCTGCGGTCTACATAAATCTATAAAAGGTGCTTTTTCAATCCGTTGTTGACTGTTCTGAACGGCCAGAATCGCGCATGTAGTGGCGAAGACATTGATACGCTAGTCCGAGTTGAGGTCCTATGTTTCTGGATGAGGGTCTAGTCTGCACCTCTGCTTCAAAGCTATCCTTCATGATTGCTTTCTTACTCAAGTAGTGCTCGCACGGTGTCTTCCTTACTCAAAAACAGTCTCTTTTCTGGCCCCTACTTCTCAAGAGTGACTTCGATTTGCACATTTGCTTTATAGAGAATGGTCGAGATTCTGCTCTTTCGACTCGAACGTTGGCTCTTCTCCCACATTTTCGGCGCAATAGCGAGGTCTTTCGGCAAATATACCTCGTGGGTATTGACAGAAACGCAAACTGTATCGATAGCAAATTTAATGCAAGCTCTTTTGGAAAATCCGAGGGTTTCGCTAGATTATTAACAATTCTCCAGGAAGCCCTGCAGCCATCTCTCTTTGCTACGTTCATGATATCTTGTACTGCTCAAGATAACAGCATTTGATCCCAAAAGAACTAGATTCGGTTGCTTACAATGCACATTAGTTGAATCCAAGCATTAACAATTGAATCCAAGCATTCTCCTGGAGCGTTGAGTGTTGCCGGGAAGATGCTTCGAAGTCTATCAGTCGATTCAGATCTATCTCTGGATCACAACCACCATCAAGCAAATCAACATCTGTCTCATATAAAACAGAGAACAGCGATCTAACACGATCTTCATTCCGTTTTGCAAAAAGCTCAGAGGCATACTCGACGACGGCTGACTGAGGTGATCATGTCCGCATCCGGGTACTCGCTTTCTACCAAGTCCTCGCACTCGACGGTTTCATTTCGTTAAGAACCGTTTCCCGCCATTTGAGACACAGATATTCAGGGAAGACAGTGTTGTACCAGCCTAGTTGGGAGGAAGAGGAGCCGATTGCTGTACTCAAGTGGATGCTTGTGAGGTCTTCTCTCTGCATGGGGCAATGGAACGCAGCCAATGACGGTGAACAAGGGCATCTTTTCTCCAATGAGAAAGGTGTATAAATTTCATGCCTATGAGTTGCTAATGAACGATACTCCTCAACGCCCCCACCCACAGTATGTGTCACCATATAGAATACAAGGAGCAAGCTCAGCCAAGCTACCAGCTCCAAGAAACCCCTCTCCAAGCAACGCAAGACCTAATCAGCTTTTCCATAACCGCCACCATTCAGCAGCCCTTCCTTCCCGTCTAGTTGGAAGAATCCTCCGCTCCCCTTGCCTTTCTTTATCCTACCTCTACCCCATACTGAAGTACCAATGACTATGCCGATCAGCAGGCCTAACGAGACCCATGGATGACCGGTAGCGGCACCACGGAGGGCGAAGAATAGGCGCTGGATGGCTCCAGTGGAGGATTTGGAGGAGATTTTGGGTGGGCTGGCGATGACTTTAGGGATGGTTTCGAGGATAGAGGTACGTGAGGGTACGATTGGGGCGCCGGAGATAGTGGTATCCCAGTAACGGTGGTTCTAGTTGCACAATTGTCAGCAGAGATTTGGATATACCAAAAGGAGGGAGTCCTACATCTTCATCATTGATAATGACCTTCTCTCCATCATTGACATTGATACCATAAGTCGTTCGTATCCACCTCTCCCAGAACACACCGTCCACCCACGCAAATCCAACCTGCTTCTTGTCGTCTTCCCTAATATCGATGCGAATACTCTTAGCAGACCTCAATGCCCTTTGGTCATTATGATCTTCCGCCTCTTCCAGTCGCAGTTGCTTCGAATCTCTCAATTCTTGCCGCTCCAGCTGGAATGCGTGCGTCTGCTTCTCCATCCAGTCCAACGCCGCGTTCTTGATCTCGCGTTTGTCCAGCACGAACTCATCTGACCTCTCGCGCGACAGTATACCTAGGACAACGTATTTACCACGCATTATCTCCTTCGAATTCGACGCGGTAAGCTCGGGCACGATTGGCAGCCAAACAGATTGCATCCAACCTAGCACTTGTCGGAAGTCCCGCATGTCCTTAGGTGCAAGCACCTGGTAATAGCTAGGCCTCCCATCTCTCGATACCATCAATCGTGGCCATGTAGAAATCTTGAATCGATCCCCAAGCTCTTTATCGTCCGTCTTTACGAGTTTCGCGTGACCAATAAGACTCAATGTTAGTCGTTCCAGCGCCTCGAAGTCCTCGCTTGTCGTAGCGTGATCATAGAAATACACAAAGATGACCTCTTCGGTCTCCTCCATCTTCTTAAAAGTTTCAGCATCTATTTGTTGTACTCCACTGCCAACGTCCAAAGCATTTTTTGCGTAGCTCACAAGATCCCCCAGACCCCGAAGTCCATCGTATTCCACTCTCTCGCCGCCTCGGAAGAAATGGATGGTCGGATAGGCCCTAACGCGAACGTCCTTGCAAAGCCTTACTTCCACTTCGCAGTTGACCTCGCCAACATTCAGCTTCCCTTGCAGTTCTTTCGCCATTTGCTGCCAGCTTGGCGCGAGAGCCTGGCAATGATGGCACCAGGGCACGTAGAACTTAACGAACCAGGGATCCTGTGTATTTGTAACCAGCTTCTGGAAGCTTTCTTGCGTCAGGGATACAGCTGTGCCGAGAGGGTTTGGAGGAGCTGTAGGCTTCTTCGTCTTGACCTTCTTCCCAGGTTTCGTGACCTTTGCTGGAACTTTTGCCGTCCCAGTCTCTTCAGCCGCAGCATTCTCCATGTGCTTCTCAGCTGCAACCTTTCCTGCCTTGGGGTCCTTGTCCTTCTGAGCAGGCTTGTCCGGTTGAACGTCAGTGGCGACAGACGTCGCTTCCGGCTCTGGCAACTTCACGCCATCCTTTGGCCTCGATCCAGGTCGTGTCGCCTCTAGGCTTTCTTCAATGAATGCGCTCAAGCCTGCCATCTCTTTCTTCCCCTCGAACTGCTTAACGAATTCAGCATCTTTATAGAGGGAAAACGTGGGAAAAGCAGTAATGTTATGCTTGCTGCAAAGGTCACCATATGCTATGCAGTCAACAGAGGCGAAGTGGAAGTCGTAAAATCGTGTAAAAGTATTCAGTGAGTCAGTCTCCGTCGATGGTTTCTTGCCCGCCGGTACTGGTTTCGAGGTGTAGTAGAATTCGTAGAGGGTCTGCCATGTAGGCGCTATCGCCTTGCAGTGATGGCAATATGGCGAGTAATGCTTCACGAACCAGTAGCCATTCTTGGTGTCTTTATCGAAGCTTTCACCGCTCAGCTCCTTCATAGGCGGTACATCTAAGCCATTGAATTTGGTGGGTGTGCCTGAGACTGCTTCGCTGTTCGTGGCTCCTGCTTTTGGTCCATCTCCCACCAGCTTCGCATCTCCAACCTTCGCTTTTGGCTCGGCTAGGACATCCTCCACTGTGTTCAGTTGATGTTGGGCATCAATCGCTGCGGGTTTAGCGAGGACGGGAGAAAGGAGGGCGAGGGTGAGCAGTACTCGAGATAGAGGGGAGCGCATTTTGCGATGGCTTTATCGATTAGAGAGCCCAGCCCAGGCTTCAGCGAGGTATCGAGACCCTGCTTCTGATTGATGAAATCTTGACGATATTTGGGTAGGGGTCACGAATAGCCTTTGACCGCAACGAAAACTTCCTTGCTATTAAGAAGGCTGCGATTCGTGCTTTTGTCAGTGGTTTGTAGAGTGGATTACTCGATAGCAGACACCGTCTTTGAATTTATCATAGAGATGTTGGATAGGGTGTCTTGGGTGTCAGCATAGCAGACGCTGCGGCGTAGACCCCTGTCTCGGCGGGCTTGGCATTGGTCTGCAAGCGTGCCATGATGATTTGTTTGACTTCAACATCACCAACATCTGGGCGCGACTCGTCGAATAATCTGCTAATAATGGCTCAATGCCAATAGCCTGATCATATTCCAGCAGATATGAGGGCTACACTACGATTGCTAGCCAGCGTCAAGCCAGGTCGCTACCTAGAAGCTGGCAATCCAACTGGCCTTACAGGTCTCTTCAACCACCCAGCGCCCCGCTCCACCCTCCTCTATTTATATGGTTCTACCCTCGACAAGCTACAAGCTCTTCCCGAGCACTCTGTCTACCGTCAATCTACCGAGGCTCTAACGAAACACCGCATGAACATCATGCAATCGATTAAACCAGAGGGCTACAACGAATGGGCAGAGAAGGCAAAGGAAAAGGTGGAGCAGCACCCGGAAGCTTTCAAGCCTGGAGGGAAGCAGACCGCCCGCATGGCTGCAGGCCAATTGTACGTCGAGACAGATGAAGACATGGATGACAATGACGAGAAAGAGGAATGGACGTCACTGGAGGGGTCGAGGAGTGCAGAGGAGAAGGCGGCGGAGACGAGGTTACTGAAGAAAGGAAGGAGAGTCGATTATTCGGAGACGATCGAGTGGGAGCCTGAGCCGCCACTGGAGGCTTCACAGTACGCCTTTACTTCCGTCTTTGTCATGTGATTGATTCATTCACTGGGAGCTAATATCAATTTGGATAGAATTAGTGATGCAGAGACCCAAATTGGGGCGGGTTTGATCGAAGAGGTAATCCAAGTGGCGGAGGGTGAGTTGAAGCTTGTCGATACAATGATCGAATCCAAAGTGTACGTGTTCAGACTAGGGCCATCTTATAGTGTTCGTCTGCTAATACTGACATAGATGGGAAGAGCTCGAGGAGAAGCCTCAACCAGGTCAATGGGACTACTTCGCTCGTGACCAGCATACCCCAGGGACTCAAGAGCCGCCGAACAAATAGATGTAAATATGACTCCCTGTCCAAATGCACTCCAACAACTCAAAGTTCTCTTGTACTAAATCGGGATACTTGCATATTCCATAAATATGTCCTCTCCTTGATCAACTGTTATATTTCAGAAGATTCCAGCTTGGTGTCTAATATAAGCCTGAAGAGCCTCAAGGCGCCACAGAATTCCCCTCTTGTGTGACACCGAGTTCTTCACTCCGCCGCCTAATTGCGGCCGCAGAATGATAGGGTGAGGCGCTTGGATCTTGACTTCTGCTTACGTCTTATTGAGATCAATCCCTTGATGCGTTGTTTTGCGATGCCTCGTCTTGTTTATACCCCCTTTATGGCCATGGCGGCCTCTTCGGATTGCACGTCTTGGTTGGATGAGTGCAAGTATTACAAGTCAGGCAGAATTGCCCCCCTTATCTATTCCACCTCTCGCTATACTATAAATCGAGCGTTGAACGCTTCCCATTACGCTTGCTCAGCTCAAAAGCATTTGACAGCATTCATCTTCATTGAAGCAACCTTCTCTGCCATCACTTCTTCGAACTCCATAGCCTCTGCAACACCTCTCGCATACCTTTCAACATGCATACCAACTCAGCAAATAGTTCATTACAACAGCAAGGTCCGGCAGAGCGTCAAAGCATCCCAATGCCTTCCAACGACCCTGTCTTCTCGACTCTACCCGTGACAAAAGGCGTTGTCATCTACTCCCCTGCCGCCAGAACCATGCTCAATCTCCCAGTGTATGCCTCAGTCGAAGCCTCACCCTTTGAATCCGATTTCCATGTTGGGGAACCTCCCTTCGACATACCCACCATGGTCGGCATCCCCATCTACACGCGAAACTTTAACTTCTACAGTCTATGGGATAACTCCAACCCGGATCCGGACCAATTTTCAGACTCCGCGAACCCAACAGCGCAGTATCTCAACATCAATGGTAATCTCGACGACCCAGCATTTGGGGTACCAACTATACCTACAGGCAATATTTACGTATTCCGTACAGATGGTATCAATCTGCTGCCTCAGCACCTGGAAGCTTTGATCGAGTTCTGCACCATGCTATTAGACCAGGTCTTTCTAATAAACGGTCGTCGTGGGCTTGCTACCGATCCTATCATTCGGGAAAGGCAGAAGAAGCTCTTTCGAGACCAAGCCACGCGTGAAGGCTTTCTATTCTTCTTCTGGAAATTTCGCGCAGCAAAATTGAGGAACGGAGGTGGCGCGGCATGGAAGGACCTTCCGTCTCCTTACGACAAAGGGGCTCTTGGGGGAGGGTTCGACATCACTACAGACAGTGACGCTGCAGGACTAGACCCTCTTCAGAGTGACCAGCCTTTGACTCAACAGAGGTTTCCCCTCGCTAACGGTACAACGGATATGAGCAAACACTCTGCTCAAGGTTCTAACTCCAAAAAACGAAAGGCAGCTGCAGACAATGACCAAGAAGCAGTATACCTCAGGCGAACGATTGCACCAACGGCCAAAATGACAGCCCGACCACAGGCTACCAGGAGCACATTGGAAATAGCAAGACCTTCGAAGCAAAGGCCTGATCCTAAGAAGAAGAGGGTAGCCACAGAAGGAAGGATCACACCTTCGATCGACCTCGCGAGCGATTCGGACGATGAAGCTGTTCAAGCTACGACATCTATCAGGCACGAGAAGGAGATTGTGAACAAAGTGGCAGGACGCAAAAGACGACGGATTGAACCGAACAACAAAGCCAGTGAAAAAGGATCCAACGGTGAAGAACGAGGAGTCGAGAAGAATGTGTTTCAGCAAGAAAATGAAGATGCTCGGAGCAGGCAAAATACTGCAGAGCGACTCATTCGGCAAGCTAGTAGCCACAAATTCCCATCAGAGCGACGCAAAGGCCAGACTGCAAACCAGAACAGTGGTGTTGTTAGTGGTGGCGAGAACAGTGCTACGCATGCTACACCTGAGCATAATCCACCAAGTTCCCCAGTAAAGCAAGCTGTGACGCAGGCAGCGATTGAAACGGGTCGTACCTCACCACTAGCTGTTCCTGAGGCAGGATACCCATTCATGATGGAAGAGGCGGATGCCGAGCCTCAGTCTCAACGAATCCTGAGTGATGAGGAGTTGATGGAGCAGGAGAGATTGTACAACGAGTTCATCAATGAGCACTATGTTGCAGGGCAGGACATCGACCCAGAGACTGGGTTGCTCAAGCTGATCTGGCGTAGTGGTTGATGCATTACAATATCAAGCGAAGTCAGCGATAACATAATGTTTGATACATCCATATCTCTAGCGTTGCCTTCTTTCCGCCCTTGATACGTCATTTCTACTCAGATTGCTGGTGCTTCGTCTCTGAAAGCTATGAATACCACAGGTGAATCTTTGAAACAACTTCCGATTTGTTCGCGCCAATGTGTAAAGGTGGCCTATTCTGATCCAACGCAGGTATAACGCAGGTACTCGGCACGACTTTTGCGCGTAAGTCTCATCGTACGCGTGGATAGGCTACTTTCAGTTGATACAACCACGAACTGATATGTTATAGTGAGCGGGTCGCTCCACAAGGTACTACACGTACCTAAGAGTGGATAATAAAGCTACTCAATTTGGCTAAAGTCAACAGGACTCATATATAGCTGGTAATTAGTCAGTATATTTTTACGAAGAATGCGACCCACGTCCACCGAAGTATGCAGCTCGGTACCCTCTTATCATCTCCAATTCTGTCTGTACTGTCAAGCCTTCTTGCCATCACAACCTCCTCTCCCACACAATGCAAATAATCTCGCGATTTCTGCAGCCTGGAACAAAGCACCTCCCCTCGGTCACCCGACCATGCAGCCATTGAACCAGAGCCTACAGCAAGTATATCTCTTTTCCGCGGAAACCCACCAAAATGCCGCGTTTCAAAAATGTACGCCCAAGTCGCCCAAGTCGCACCTAGCCTCCATCCGTTATACGTATCAACGTCCACCTACCAAAGAGCAATCGCCGGCCTAAACTTCCTATACAGCTACATAGCCATCAATGCGCGAGGAGCATGGAGTCAGCCACCAACGAGAGACATCCTCCCTATGGCGATTGGGCAGGCTCGATTCACCATCGCGACAAGCACGAGCCAAACTATCCCGTGATATTTTGGGAGTGAGGTTGCCGAAAAAATTGCAGGAATGAACGCAGGAGGGGTTTGTGGGGATCCATGATGCGTATTATACTAGTATTGATACCGGGCAGAGATTTTTTTTAAGTTTGAGGATGGCAGCTGGGAATTTGGCGGGGACATCGATGGAGTTGTTGGGGGAGGCGCCGTCTTGAGTGAGCCGCGATGAAAGCTGGAATTTAGTGCGATGCCATAGAAGGATAAGAGCTGAGACGAAGTAAAAGTCCTGTACATGACCACTTTCAGAGTAGCGTCGAAAGCCCTGTACCAATTGATTTGCTGCATTTTACATCGTGCAGTAACCTTACCCCGATCAACCACATCCCCTGTCCTGAACTTTTTCCAAAGTGGCCCGAACTTTCACTCATTGAGCGATAATCCCAAATCCTACCCCTTATCCTCTTACCTTACTGATCAACTATCTCTTGTGTTTGACCTTAGCAAGACCGCCAGTCATGATGGTAGTAGGCACCGAACCCACAGGCAAGAATGAGCTTTTCATCCCTACAGATTACTTCTACGATGTCATGGGCGCAGACTACGAAAAATTCTCCAGCCACGACACCGGTCTCCACAACTTCATCAAAAGGGCTCTAACCATATTCCCTCCCGCGTCGAAAGTCCTAGACGTCGGCTGCGGCACTGGCACCCCCGTCGCTAGCACCATAGCTGCGCATGGGCACAAGATGACCTGTATCGATACAGCTCCATCAATGGTGGGCTTGAGCCGCAAAGCCGTACCCAGTGGCGATTTTGAGGTTGCGGATATGTTTGACTATGTCCCGAAGGAGAAGATCGATGTTATTTTGAACAGCCTTTCGTTGTTCGGGTTTTCAAGGATGGAGATGGAGACTATGAGTAGGAAGTGGGCGGCGTGGCTGCTGCCGGGTGGTTTGGTGTGTATTTGTTTGATAGCGGCTGAGGACTGTAAGCAGAGTAGGGAGATGTATGATGAGGATGGGATGTGTGCGAGTGGGTTGCAAGCTATGTTCATAGGTCATAAAGTTTCTTTGACGTTAATGACGAGGGAAGGGTGGAAGGTTATGCTAGAGGGAGCGGGATGCGAAATCGTTGAGACGGAGATGCATGTTTTTGAGCTTCCTGCTGGGGCCAAGTCAGATCCTGAGCCACGTTACTTCGTCATCGCGAGGAAAAAGTGACTGACGTCTTATAGGGCCAAAGGGAAGGAAAGAGACTTGGAGTTATAGCGAGTATCGTATAAGTAACAAATTATGAAGAATTGACAGCGTTTTTAGACAGAGTGTGGGCTAATTCCAGAGCTTCTTTTGAGAATTGTGCAGTGCAAAATTTAACCTATGCTGCACCTTTTCTATGACGTAGACCAACCTTGATCACAGGACATCGGACTTTGGTGAAGTTCTCATATCTCATGGATATTGAGACTCAAACGCTCTACCCAAACCCGAGGTCTGGAAGTAGACAAACTCTTTTGAATATGCACTAAAGAACAGCGAAAAGCACATTAATGGCGATGAGTCAGCGTTTCTCTATCGAGGTAGACATTGCAATTTTAAGACATCTCGTCGTTACGTAGGGAAAGAAAATCAGCGCCTTTTCTCCCGAAACATGTCTGAAAGACATGCCTGTCACACTTCACCTCGGCATCAAAGTCACGTGAGAGATCCTTCATAGACCTCGATTCTCCCGCATCATGCCCAGGCAGGCTTCTTCACCTTCTCTTGAGTTGCCATCCTATCTCTGACGGTGATTATTCCTCTCTAGAGGATCGTAAATCCACCCTTAGACAGCTGGACGCTACTGTGTCCACATTAATCACGAATAAAGTTGAGCCTGAGAAATTCTCCACGCCACCCGTTTTTAATTGTCAGGCTGAGTGAAGACTAGGTGGAGTTCTGAGCGCAAGATTGGCTCGAGCGATCAGCGACGAACTTCACTATCGATTCCTCGATATCCAAGGTCCTTGAGCACCCTTGAAATCTTGCCTTGACAAGGCAGGGTGAACTCTAGTGAAAGAGGCCATGTTATCTCGAACAATAAAGACTGAAGGCCACAAGGAAACCCTTACATAGTCTTTCACCCGATGTAACGAGCAATGACGTAGTAGTGAATCTATGAAAGCGGACCATATCCACATCCTATATTCATATTTTGTTTCGAGGGGTAAGAAAGTGGGCACATTCATTGTTGACCATCGTAAAAAATTGCCACAGGAACAAGTTTCTCGGAACCTGCGACTGTGCTGAACCTTTTCCATAGTCTATCCTCAAGCTTTTGCTAATTCGTATGGGATTTCATTCTAAGATCTCGAGTTTCACTGGGGGAGAATGGTGTGCAGGTTTGGCAGTCTGCTTTGCGCCTGCCTTTGCTTAACATCCCGCAGTTTCTCAATTGCATATACTCGTCTGACGTCTAGAGCCTTCATGGGGCATTCTATAAATCGTGCGTGAAGAACACACTCAATGGAAGCCGTCCTGACAGTGCGGACTGAGCCTTTCAAGGGCTTGAGTATCTATACATCAAGTAGTCAGCGTATTGTTTGTCTGTCTAAAGTTGTCGCATCGTCATTTCATCTCTCTGTCACTGTATGCTGTCGCGAGAATATGATTGTGTCTGTTTATTATAGAGCAAATCTAACAAGCTCAAGCCACCGAGCATAATTGTCTCGAATCAATTCGAGACTCGCTAGCGAAGATGTGAATATGCCACGTTTTTTGCGCAGCCATCAAAACACAGAAATAGCAGAGCGCAGCAACAGATCTCTTGACGGACTTATAGACGAATTTCGACTCTACATCCCCCCACCCTGTTCTCTGCACAGCAGCTATGGTATATTGTCGAATACGTCTTTGCTTTCCTTGCACTTCATGTTTAGTGAGTGTAGAATATAAGTCTTGGAGATACTTGGCGGACATTTTCTTTGACTTGACAATCCGAGAGGTCGTCGATCTATGAGATTGTCCTTCTTATAAGATGAAATTTTGTCGGATGAGGTAAGCTTTTTTCGCCATCGATTGTCCCTCAACGTTCTTCTGCTTCCTTCAATCTCCTACAACAATCTTGACTCAATCGCTATTCGAGTCCTGTCACCTCTTAAGGAGACAATTGGCTCTGTGCCTTGAGACTTTCTCAGCCTTGTCTCCAGCATACCGTAACTCAATCAATTGCCCGGTCACCCCACCCCACCATTGCCAGGGGAGTAGCATCCCGCTGATCCACCCTGCCCTTATTTAGTGGGACCCGTTGATAAGATCTTCAAGCAAGAGCCGCAAGGAATTCGGGACACTGCAAAACATATCGTCAATCATCATCGCCCACAGGCTACGAGTATATTTCACTGAGGCATTGCGAGCCTCCTTCGGTCGCAGAGAGCTCGACACTAGCAGCACCCCCCGATCTGCCGACTTACCGAAGCTCTCCGCATCTTTCACTGCAAACTTTTTCCCACCTCCACCTCTGCACCTCCCCGTACTTGGCTGTCCACTTTTCAACATCAAGGTCTTGCTGCAACAACCGCTTCTTGATTGGCATCCAGACCCATTCTGAGGCCAATTGAGGCTTCATTGGACTCTCAAGCGGATCCTACACCTCCACCCTGGTTGTCGCCACGATTACTGCAACCAATGAAGGAGACAGCTCATTCTCTTAGACTCAGGTTCACCCCACATTCGTTATCCTACAATGAACCCACAGTACCCCAATGGTCAGAGCTACTCTGCAGCCCCTAATGGTCAGACTTACTCTGCAGCCTATGCCTCGAACCAGCAGCCTTCAATCGCATTCTCAAGAGCTCCATCGAACGGCTTACACCTGGCGACCTCACACATCCTGCCACCTTTGAACTCGGTGAGCCATGTTTCAGGGTACGGCAACAACCCTCTCCAACCATCATTGATGGGATCGAATTCCGCTACTGTCAATCAAAACGGATCCTTTCCCGTCTATGGTCCAACCGCAGCTACATACTACAATGGCACGACCTTTGCCCAGCAGCCAATTACTCAAACACCGGTACAAACGTTGACACAGAGCCCCATTAGCACGCAGTCGCCTCAACACACGCCGCTATATACTTCTGCACCAAATCGTCTCCCGGAATTAGCACCTAGGACTGTGCGAGATCAAAACTTTCCTTTGGCTATGGCAAATGGGATAAACACAATAGCAGCAGCTCAGATGGAACCGCAGCCTACACATGTGGTAGGCTCCCAAGGTCGGCGAGGAATACTTCCCAGTGCTGCCGGACGTCCTGTTGCTGTCCCTGGTGCAAACACCAGCGGTCAGAAGGCTGCACCTAAACCAGCAAAAGACGCTGAAGGCAAATTTCCATGTCTCTACTGCAACAAGAATTACCTGCATGCCAAGCACCTGAAGCGTCATCTTCTCCGGCGTGAGTGACATACCTTTAAAGTCACCGTTACATATGCTAATCGAATTATAGATACTGGCGTACGTCCATACACATGCGGTCTATGTAATGATACCTTTTCTCGAAGCGATATTCTTAAGCGACATTTTCAAAAGTGCTCTGCGCGTAGAGGCAATCCAAGCGGTGAGAATCACTTGTCTCATTCGCGAGCAAGCAAGAAAAGGGAGGCAGTCCGACTGGAGAGTACTACCCCTACAATCACTGACCAAGCGCCAAACACGAGTCCTTTTACGCCGACAAGCCAGGAAAATTTCGACATCAATACTCTCCACATTGGTGCTCAGTCTCGCAGCCACTACGCCGATAGCTCTGGTCAGGTCTCACGAGCCAACAGTGTGAAAAAATCCAAAGGCAGCACAGGCACCGCATCAAATAGGACAAGCCTTGGGATGGTGAATACTTCAGGGTACGAGTCCGCAAATTACGCATATTCGGCTGGTCATATCACCCCGGACTCGGTCACCTCAAGCGGTGCGGCCACTCCATATCAATACACGCATGAATCCCGACCAAACCAGCTTTCTCCCAATGGGACGTTCAACAGCCCAGTCAATGGAACAAGTCTCGCATATTCCACCGTGAGCAGCGCTCCCCCAACTTCCAGCCACGTCCAGGGAACCCTGCCTCACATCCGTGGTGGAGCCGACTTCGACTGGACTCCATTTAATTCCCATGATGATTACGGCAATGGACACTATCACTCTGGCACCAACACTCCTCACCGTATCAAATCAGAACACGACTTCACTGCTTTCAATATCCCAGATTACCACCATTATATCCGAAACAACGTGCCTGACGCGACCTAAACTTACAATTCTTCAAGACGGCATGATAGCGTTTCCCTTCTTTTGACCAACGAGTTATACTGCATTATTAGACTCGGCGCTGAACGAACGGTGACTTCCTCGGCTTTTACGCAATGACTAATGATAAATGAGGAGCAACAATAGAGGTACAAGGGCTTACACATTAGATGGCCGACATGATATGGCCTGGAGGTGCAGATTAACTCTGCTTGGCGCTCTGAAACGGAATAGAGGCAGCTCGCACGGGAAAAGGGGGAAACATAGAGGTTGGGGTTGTAATGACCCAATAATGCACTGAGGATTGAGCTTGCCTGCAATCATTAGACTTTTGCTATTTCGTGAATGCGTGTAGGTAGGCACTCTACTCGATGCGAGACTTGAATCTTTCAATTACAGACAGAATCAATGTAAAGTCCAACGATCGTTATGAAACGGATCTACAATAAGACCACCGTTAGACCCACATATATTAACTTTATGCATGATTGATGGATCGCTGTCAGGAACAGGCTTAGCGCGAAGCGAATGGAGCAACAACCGCAACGCGCATTCTCCAATGAAACCCCATAATATGACTTACTATTTCGATTGTTTTAAGAATGGGAAAGCTCTTGCCCGCAAGGCTTCCAGCCTTGCGTATGTATCAATGTCAGCAAACTAGTCATCTCCACCACCTGTCTTCACGGCACGCTCGCCCACCCCCTGCATCCTACAAGCCATTGACCCCGTCCAACCCCTCTATTCGCTTCGCCTCTACAGTCCAAGAGATAGCCACAGAATCCAAATCGCTCGCAACAAGAATAAAGAATCTACTCTTCGGCACCAGCATTGCTCTCACCCTCTGGTTTGGGTACCTCTACGTAACAGATGTCAGAGCCGGTATACACCAATGGGCCGTCGTTCCCTCACTACGGTGGATCTACGATGATGCAGAAGAAGCACACGAGGCTGGGACCGAGTGGCTGAGAGGGCTGCACAGTTGGGGTCTACATCCCCGGGAAAGAGGACAGGGTGATCGTCAGGGTGACTTGAGTGTTGAGGTATGGCATGACACCTTACCGCATTTGTGCGAGGAGTACGGACATGCAAGTGCTGAGCGATATATACAGGTTTTTGGCCACACCCTCACCAACCCTATCGGCACCAGCGCCGGTATAGACAAGCACGCCTCCATCCCCACACCCCTCTTCGCTCTCGGCCCCAGCATCGTCGAGCTAGGTGGCTGCACGCCGTACCCTCAAGGTGGCAACCCTAAGCCTCGCGTATTCCGCGTACCGTCTCAGAAGGGTATGATAAATCGGTATGGGCTCAACAGTGAAGGTGTAGATAATGTGGCTATGCGGTTACGGCAGAGGGCGCGAGAGTATGGATATGCTATGGGCTTCGGCATCGACGAGGAAGCTGAACAGAGGGTACTAGATGGGGAGGCGGGCGTACCGAGTGGAAGTCTCATACCAGGGAAATTGTTGGCTGTGCAGGTTGCTAAGAACTCATTCACGCCGGATGGGGACATTGAGGCCGTGAAGGCCGACTACGTCTACTGTGTGGATGCAGTGGCGAGGTATGCGGATATCATCGTCGTTAATGTTTCGAGTCCAAATACGCCTGGTCTGAGGGGGTTGCAGAGGGTTGAGCCTTTGACGAATATCTTGACCGGGGTAGTGCAGGCGGCGAAGCACGCGACTAAGAAGACGAAGCCGGCTGTGATGGTAAAAGTCTCGCCAGATGAGGACTCGGACGAGCAAGTACGGGGGATCTGCGATGCGGTATGGGAGAGTGGAGTCGATGGAGTCATTGTGGGCAATACCACCAAGAGAAGGCACGATTTAATACCCGAGGGGCATAGCTTGCCGAATCGAGAAGCAAGGGTACTGTTAGAGCAGGGAGGATACTCGGGACCACAGCTCTTCGAGCGGACAGTGGCGCTTACGAGAAGATATCGGGCAATGCTGGATGAGGGCCCAGAAGAGAAGGAGAGCCCTCCGCCTACACCAAAAGAAGCACAGCCATCCGAGAACCTTGAGTCAAGAATCGAAGCAACGACTGCTAGCGACGCTCAAAATCTCAAGCTGGAAACCCAAGAAGCCGAAGCTTCATCGAAAGCACAACCTCTCATCCGCATCCCAGCACGCAACAACCCACTATCTTCAGACGACTCGCCCAGCACATCCGAGAAGCCCGCCCTCTCGGCAGATCATCACATAAAGCAAATCCCATCCCTACCATCAGCGAAGCGAAAAGTCATATTCGCAACAGGCGGTATTACGAATGGTAAACAAGCACTGGAAGTACTTGAAGCTGGCGCCAGTGTGGCCCAGGTATATACGGCTCTGGTTTATTCGGGTGTAGGTACGATTGCGCGGATAAAAGACGAGATGAAGGAGGAGATGAAGACCGAGATGCAGCGGAGAGGCTCATGAGAATAAGCTAAGTGAGTTATGTTGATGTACATACCCACGGCCAATGAGGTTGATGCACATATCTTTATGATTGAGGTGGCTTTCATTGGCGCAACTCTGCAAAGTGCATCACCAGAAGAGTAGACCTGGGGCTGTCTAAGTGGATGTCGACGGAGAAGCAGCGTGCTCAGGCCGAGTATCCTCTCGTTGCAGATGTCCAGGCCTAAAATTCGGAGAGTGATAATTGGCAGAGAGACGTTTAGATTTGAGGTGCATATTACCACAACCTTTGCGCTGCTGAACAGGAGAACGGGTCTACTGTAGTCATTCAGCCTTGTGGTTCCCCGTCCGCTCTTCGCGGTCGTTTCTCTGGTTGCAGCGCTCCAATTCTTGGTTACCTTAGGTATCAGTCATCTCACTCTTCTATTGGCGAATCATCTTTGCTTCTGTCAGGCTAAATTTGCGCCTCTTTCATTGGCCGCGACCCCACTTGTAGGCTAGGTCGGACAACACTTCGAGAATCCAGTCGTTGAGAAGCATCGGATTGCCGTTCTCTTGGACAAAGGCGCGTCTCTGTATCCGCTCGTTCGTGATGCAAGCTTACGAGTATCCTCCTATTATTCATGATGACCACATTCGGCTCTTGGACCTTGACGCAGGGTTTGGGAAATCCAAATTATCCGGTCGTCTGCGTACGGTGTCTCTATCCCGGACACCAACGTATGAAGCTCTTTCGTACACATGGGGAACGCCAGTCTTCTCGAAATCGATTCAATGCTCTGGGAATAGTCACATTGCTATCACGGCCAATCTTGGCGCAGCCTTGCGCCAATTTAGACATCGATTCCGCAAGCGCACAATGTGGATCGATGCAATCTGTGTGGATCAGCAAAACCTTCTCGAACGCAATCAGCAAGTGCGGCACATGCGCAAGATATATGAGCAAGCCGAGAGAGTCTTGATATGGCTGGGAGAAGATTCTGGTATCGCACTGTTAGCTTTCAGAGGGCTGAATGAACTGTCCAAGATCGTATTTGCTACAGACGAACTAAACGATCCGGAGAAAATTCAGCATCGAAGCATCAAGAAATTTCGTTCTTCTAGGCAGGGCCTGGCATTCGCGAGTCTCCTGAAGTGCAGCTGGTTTCGTCGCATATGGGTGATTCAGGAAGTGACTTGTGCTCGTCAAGCGACCCTGTGCTATGGAGAGGTCGCAATGGACTGGGACGGATTCATCAAAATTGCCCGTCGATTGTTTGACAAAGGGCTCGGTGTACAATTCGTAGTGCAACTAAGAGAGACATTATATCATCTAGCTGCTCTATACGGTCATCGGCAACAATGGAAACATCGAAAAGGGATAGAGTTCTTGGATTTGCTAAACACCTATCGCGTATGTGATGCATCAGACGCCAGGGACAAGGTGTTCGCTCTGGCAGGCCTAGCAATACAATGGCCAAATACCACCAATGTACCCGATTACAGCAAAGATGTCACAGATGTATATCAGGACTGGGCTTTGGATGCAATCATCACGAATCATAATGTCGACGTTTTGACTAATTGTTCGTTGCCTGATGTGAGTCAGGAGCATTTGCCAGTTCCAACCTGGACACCTGACTGGTCACGACCACTGGGGCTCAATCCCTCCCCAATGGTAGCTCCGGGTGCTTACAGCGCGTCCAAAAAGACCGAATCCAGGGGTTCTTTGGGCAAGGATAAACGGATGTTGTTGCTTGACGGTCTCCCTTTAAATCAAATAGAGCTGCTTGGTCAACACTGGTACCAGAGGTCCGGACTGAAAGGCGAGAGCCGCTCTATCAAAACGCTGGAAATTCTCACAGACTACGAGATCCTCTTCAAGGGATCCAAGCTCTATGCAGAGGAAGATAAACAGTCTTTCTTACGTACATTGACAAGTGACATGGACCGTTCCGAGCATCGAATTCAGGACCAAGGCCTTGTTACGGCGTACGAGGCATTCTGCACACACTACAAAAGAGTAAGACTTAGTAGTAAGTAAGGTCTTATTCAGGGGCATGATCAAGAAAGACGGGCAATAGTCAAGCACAATCGAATACTAACAAGGACTTCTAGATAATACTGAATACCGAAGTATGAGAGATTTCGAGCATGCCTTACTCAGTGCTGCGTATGGGCGAACTTTCTGCCGCTTCGATGATGGCCGTGTAGGATGGGTCCCAGACAAAGCAGAAGTTGGAGATCAAGTTGTCATTTTCCTTGGAGCCCAGGTGCCAATCTTGTTGCGCCCCGACGGTAGTGCGTACCTCGTTGTTGGTGAGACCTACGTGGACGGGATGATGGATGGACAAGCATTTGAAGGGTCTGACGTTCAAATTCAAACAATCACATTGGTGTGATCTGGGCTTGGTATCAGAATAAGTGGCAATTGCGAGGGTTACATAGCCCGAATGTCACAGCATGAAACTCCTGAATAGCAAAGAACGTCCAGATCAGCGCTCGAGATGAGCTGCATTTACCGGATCGTTGGCTCCTGGATCGGCTTAAAAGCCCAATTTGCTACTCAATTTGAAGCTATTTTGTGCTCAAGTCGATTGCACTAGTGTTCAAGACTGCCACTTACTCTAATAGCGAGCCTGGATCAGGCCCGCAATATCAATCGAGACCAAACCTACGTCCTCCACAAGAGCGAATCTTCGCATCCACCTTCACAAAATCCGCCGCCCTCTCCGCAACCGCATATCATAAACTCGCCAACTTCCTCCTCATTTGCAAGGGGAAAATACTCGCATCCACAACCCTCAAATTCATAATTTCATGCACCGTCATTCTCCTATCAACCACACCACCCTGATTTCCGCAGTCCCAGGGCACTAGTACCGATCGGATGGTACTCACTGCTAAAGCTGTTCTTCACGAACGCGTCCACGTTGCCATCATTGAGCTCGTAAAAGCCTGGCTGGAAAGCATGGCCGCCGTCTTCGAGATGGGTGGACAACTGAGCGGTACGGGCAATTTTCTGGAGATGCAGCATGATTTGAGAAATGCTTTAGAAGACCAGAGGATTAGAGAAAGTTTGGGTCGATAGCCGGGTAAACGGTAGTGTTAGAAGAGGTGATGCGTACACTTCCACACGAGGAGGGGTAGTCAAGCACAGCAAGGAGGGAAAGTAGTTCCCGGGGAGAGTGACAGGGTCCAGCGTAAAAGGGCGCCGACATTGGCAGCGAATTGGGGCAGAATACCGCCAGGAAACTCGACTACTTGGGCGTTTGCTTCGGTAGGGTCGAGTAGCTTTTTCAGGACGTGCTCGGACTGCTCAAAAGCAAACCTTCAAGCAGCCTGTTCTGCTTGCCGGCAACAGCTGGTGAAGCCTCGATAATGGCTTCAATTGAAAAGCCAGTCGTGTTCCACGGCATAAACCCTCTTCTTCACCCGGAAGGCAGCTCGCACGACACTTGTAGTTTGAGACGTCCAGCCAGAACATGGGCACGATTACAGGATTCGAGACCAGGGACACTCAATTGCCGGTAAGCCAATTGAGGATGTTCACCAGGCTATCGCTAATTAAGAATACTAGACCTCTCTCGACAAGACAGGCAGTGTTGCCATGAATGTAGCTGGCGACTACTCGGCCGCCTACTGCATCCTGAACACAGACTCTGAGCATTCCGGACACGGTATGTTCCGCAATCCTGCTCCTCCTGAGAAGAAATACAGCAACTGGTCACATCATATAAAGACCTTTACAATTGGCCGAGGCAACGACATAGTCTGTTCTGCAATCATCTACCTTGCCGCACGCATCAAAGGCAGCACATTAGCCTCCTTGGTCAAGGATTGAGGAAAGACATGGCGTTATCTCGTCTCGGACAGGCAACTTCGCTGGATTGACCCAGAGAAGGGTGTCATACATCTCGCACTTGCTGCTGTGGTCAAAGCGATATGGGATCTCTGGGCCAAGACAATTCACAAGCCAGTCTGGCGAATAGTGGCGGAGATATCACCGGAGGAGTTCGTACGATGTGTAGACTTTCGATATATTACAGACGCTATTACATCTGAAGAAGCCCTTCAGATGTTAGGGAAGGAAGAGGAGGGGAAAGCTGAAAAGATGAAGGAGGCAGAGAACAACGAAGCGGTACTTGCATACACGACGAGCGCAGGCTGGCTTGGCTACGGCGAAGACAAGATGGAAAGGCTGCTACTAGAGACGCTGCAGGAAGGATACAAATGTTTCAAGCTCAAAGTGGGCACGAGTTTCGAGGACGACGAAGGCCGTCTGACCATCGCCCGCAACGTCATCAGCTACGATAAAGGCAACCACCTCATGGTTGATGCTAATCAAGTCTGGTTTGTACCCGAAGCTATCGAATACATGAAAGTACTCGCGTCGTTCAAGCCTTGTTTCATAGAGGAAACGACGAGTCCGGACGATGTGCTGGGGCATAAAGCGATACGACGTCGCAACAGGAGAGATGTGTCAAAACAGGGTGATTTTCAAGCAGCTACTGCAAAGCCATGCCATAGATATCTGTCAAAATCAATGCATGTAGGATGATCGGGGTGCATGAGGTTTTGGCCGTTGTGCTTATGGCGAAGAAGTATGCATCGACAAGTGCCGGCTCGATGCCTCTTACTGCCAACAAAACAGATTTGACATTCCAATAGTACCTCACTCTGGCGGGGTGGGCTTTCCAGAGTACACACAGCATCTGAGCACCATCGACTATGTCTGCGTCTCTGGCAAACTTTCCGTGCTAGAGTATGTCGACAATCTGCACGAGCATTTCATCCACCCGGCCGTCATCAAGAAAGGCTACTATGTCACGCCTACAGAACCAGGCTATAGTGTTAAAATGAAAGAAGAGCGTATGATCTAATTCAGCTTCCCAGGTAAGGAAGGCGGGTTCTGGAAGAGCGAGGGAGCAAGACCCATCCTCGAGGGAATTAGATCATAGATTTTGGACAGCATAGAAGAAATTCATCTTGTGTGTCGTCTAATGGGAGGACTTTAGACAATGATGCGCTTCGAACAAGATAGAAACGGACAGTGAGTCAGAGGCCAAATTGTTCTCCATTTGAGCCAAACCCACTTTTTTGGTCAAGTCGTTTGCTCAATCTTGGAAGTCATGGTCAGTTTCCAATTGAATGGCGATATGGGATGACCTATATCACTGCTCAAGGATAGGTCCAAACAGCGAAGAAGGCGGCCAACACCCCCGCCTCTCCAGGGTTCATCGAGACGCCCATCATGACGCTCATTACACTCATCGCAAAGAAGCACTAAGCCAATCTCGGGCTTTTCCGCTATTTAGG
>JAABUS010003610.1_pt1 | contig 24567 bp, 28 predicted proteins | sample 5560161 | NCBI WGS metagenome assembly JAABUS01 (sample SAMN10711885, study PRJNA513376) | rock metagenome | isolation source: Antarctica rocks | place: Antarctica: Victoria Land, Trio Nunatak nord | collected 2016-01-04
TGTCTTGCGCGGGATGAGGTAGTCCTCGAAGTCCTTGAACTTGTTGGAGCTGGAGACCCACACATCGCCGCTCATGAGAGCGTCCTTCACCCCCGAGATCAGGCTCATCTCGTAGTTGTGGCGATCTATACTGCCGTTCTCGCCCAAGACGTGAGGCTCCCAGCCGGGCTTGAGGAAAGCGGTGGGAGCATGTTCCGGGACCTTGCGCTTTCCGGTAGCGTTCATCTCCCTGAGTACCTCGACCGCCTCGAGCAGGGCGTTCTCGCGCGGCCCGGCCTCGAAGTCGAAGGATTCCAGGAGCACAGGGGCGTACCTGCGGAGGCGGGCGTACTGGTCCTCCATGTACTGGACGTAGTCGAGGGCGGAGGATCTTCGCCGGGCCAGACCTTCCGCTTCCTCCACGCTCGCCACGAACGTCTTCCACGGGATGAACTCTTCTATGGCGTCGTAGGGATCGAGGCCCTTCTGGCGGGCGACGATGAGCCTCTTGCCCACGCCAGCGTAGCGGCCCACCGTCTCGTCCACATCCTTGCCGCGTTCTTTGGAGACCTCATCGCGCGCCTTCTTGGAGTCGGAGATCGCCCTGCTCATCATGCGCTCGTGCATCTCCAGGGCCTCGTCGGTTAGCCCGGCGGCACGCTTCAGTAGATAGGCGACCAGCGTGGCGCGCCGTCTGCCGTCCTCCAGTGTGGCGAGGTTCTGCGGCGTCATCCTCGCGCCTTCGGCGGCCAGACGAGAGAGGCGGTTGTGGTGGACCATCCTGGAGGCATCGGAGGAGAGGCCCAAGGAGCGCACGAATTGGAGCTTCTCGACCACCTTGTGGAAGTTCTTGGGCGCGGGCTCTCCCGGCGGTTGTCTGAGCCAGACCAGAGCGCTGCACGTCGTCTCGGATTCCGTCATGAGCAGGTCGTCCAGGCGCACGAGCCGGTCTGCCGGGAGGTTCGCCGTTAGCCTCCTGGCGACTTCCTCCCTGGCCTCGCGCCGCGCCTCCCAGGCCAGCTCCTCCACTGCGTAGAGTGCCGGGACCACGATGTTTCTCCGGCGCATCTCTTCCAGGAGCGACTCCACCAACGCCATTCCCGAGTCGGTGCTCGCCGCCACCGGTCTGAGCCATTCGGAGAGTTCGCGTCGCGCCATCTCCTCAAAAGGCTTGAATCCAAACGTCTGCGTGATCTCCGAGAGATGCTCGCGGCGGATGGTGTCGCGACCCCTGGCATATACGTCCATTCCCCTGGGGTCTTCTCCAATCTGAGCGGCGACGTAGCATACGATCTTCTCCGGCGCTCTCTCACCAGGGCGCAGAGAACGCCCTGGAAATTTGAGCAGGGCGAGCTGAACGGCGAAGCCGAGGCGGTTCGCCGAACCCCTGCGCCTGCGGACAGCCATCAGCTCTTCCTCGGTGAGGGTGTGGTGACGGGCCATGAGCCTCTCGTCGAGGTCCACCGGCAGCTCGTCGAGCCTAAGACGCTGGGACGGGGAGAGTAGCTCGCGCGTCGCCATGACCGCTACCCTCCGATCAGCCCGAGCTTGTCCTTGATGTCCTCTCGGGAGACCTGCGTGTAACGCACCGTGGTCTGGATCGCCGGAGTGCCTTTCTTCGTCGTGTGCCCCAGGTAGTAGGCGACCTCTTCCACCGTCCAGCCAGCCGCCCGCGCCCGGTGGGCGAAGTCGTGGCGAAGGTCGTGGAAGGTCACGTCCGAGACCAACTCCCACTCGTCTCTGGTGGCCCGCGAACGGAGTTTCCTCAGCCAGTGGTGGATACCAGCCTCGGTAAGCCTCGAAGCGCGCTGGGAGGTGAAGAGATATGGGCTCTCCGGGTCCCTATTCCCGTGATGCAGGTACTCGCGCAGCGGTCGGCGGGCTTCGTTCAGGAGGTCAATATCCCTCCGCTTGCCGCCCTTGTGCCCAACCCTGATCCACCCGACTTTCGGGCCGACGTGGACATCGTCCATCCCGAGCCACGAGACGTCGCTCACCCGACATCCGGTCCAATACCCCAGCGCGAAGATAGCCTCGCTCCTGGCCTTGCCGTCCCGCTCGACCAGGTTCTTCAGCACGTAACGCTGCTCGGGCGAAAGCCTCCTCGGGACGAGTAGCGGCTGCGCCGGCACGTCCACTCCGCGGGTCGGGTTGCGTCTGAGAAGGCCCTTCTCCTCGATCAACCACCGGGCGAATCCCGAGGCCACGGCCTTGACCCTCGAGCGGTGGCTCACGCTGTAACCACGCCCTTCGAGCTCCTTGAGGTACGTCTCCACCGCCGTCCGCGTCAAGAGTTCCGGTCGGAAGCCGCCTGCCCCGCCCGGACGTTCGCAAACCCATCCCGCCAACGACCGTAGAATCCTCCCGTAGACCTCGACGGTCGAAGCTGATCTCCCGCTCAGGGTCGTTAGATACTCCCCGACAAGGTCCTCCGGACCAGCACCCTCCTCCCCGACCACCCGGAGATCGGGTGCGTTAACCTCGGCCATCCCGTCCTCCCGAACTTTTCCGTTACGAGTTCTCCGGCCTCATTTAACCCCTTTCGGGGCCGGATGGCGAGCATATTACACGAAACTCGTAACGGAAGGTTAGTTCCGTTACGAGTTTCCCACAGAGAGCCTCGCTTCGGAAAACGGCCCCTCTCCGCCGTGTCGACGTCCCCTTGCGGTTATCTGATATATCGTATAAGGTAAGGGTATCTGAAAAAACGTATGATTTGGAGGCACGGTGGAAGACGGGCGGTACGACCTTGTGGTTTTGGGAAGCGGTTCGACGGCTTTCGCGGCGGCGCTGAGGGCCGCTGAGCTGGGCAAGACGGCGATGATGACTGAGGCGCGAACCATCGGGGGGACGTGCGTGAACCGGGGGTGTCTGCCGTCGAAGAACCTGATCGAGGCGGCGAAGCTGGTACACGAGGCGCGGCACCCGAGGTACCCGGGGATCGAGCCGTGTGAGGTTAGGTTCGACTTCGGCGAGCTGATCCGGCAGAAGGATGACCTGATCTCCGGCTACCGGAACGAGAGGTACATGGGACGACTCGACGAGTCGGAGAACATAGAGATCGCCCGGGGCTACGGCGCTTTCGTGGACGAAGGCGCCGTCGAGGTGGGCGGCCGAAGGATAGAGGGGGAGAAGTTCCTTGTGGCTTTGGGCTCCACCCCGGTTGCCCCGGAGATAGAGGGCCTCGACGAGGTCCCCTACATGACGAGCGACCTCTTGACCAGCGAGGAGGACATGGAGCTCACCGAGCTTCCTGGATCGTTGGTCATAGTGGGCGGGGGCTACATAGCCCTGGAGCTCGGGCAGATGTTCTCCCGCTTCGGCAGCCGGGTGACGATCCTGGAGAGGAGCGACCAGGTCCTCAAGCACGGCTACGAGCCGCAGGTCGGGCGGGCGGTGCAAGGGATACTGCGCGAGGAGGGCGTGGACGTCCGGACGGACGCGAAGATCCGACGGGTCCGACGCACCGGCGAGGGCATCGCCGTCGAGCTCGAGTCGGGTGAGGAGGTGCGTGCCGAGCGGCTGCTCGTCGCCACCGGACGCCGCCCGAACACGGAGGGCATAGGCCTTGAGAAGGCCGGGGTCGAGACGAATGGGCACGGCGAGGTCGTGGTGGACGAGTTCTTGAGGACGAGCGCCCCGCACGTCTTCGCCGCCGGCGACGTGATCGGCGACCAGCTCGAAAGCCAGATGGCGACACCTGTGGGAGCGAAGGACGGAACGGCGGTGGCCGAGAACGCCTTCGTCGAGGACGGGCAGCAGATGCGGCCTGCGGACCACTCGGTGATCCCGCGAGCCATCTTCACCGAGCCGCAGGTGGGGATCGTCGGTGTCACTGAGGAGGAGGCCATAGCTCGGGGGCACCGCTGCTGGTGTCGCACGATACCGATGGATCTCGTTCCCAGGGCCGGCGCCATCCTTGCCCCCCACGGGATCATAAAGATGGTCGCCGACGCCGACACGGACAGGGTCTTGGGCGTGTCGATGGTTGGGGACAGCGCCGCGGAGGTCATCCACGAGGCGGCGATGGCCTTGAGGTTCGGGGCCACCATCGAGGACTTCGTGGACATGATTCACGTCTACCCCACGATGGCGGAGGCGCTCAAGATAGCCGCCATCTCGCGGCACAAGGACCCCGCCAAGCTCTCCTGCTGCGCGACGTGAGGAAGAGGAAGGAGCCACTAATGGGTTACGAAGGAATTCGGCGGATACCGGATTTGGAGCATGTCCACGCGTGCGAAGTCCCGGTAGGTTGCTAGGGATGGGTAAGGCCATCTTCGGCTCCCTGGGATCGGCCTTCGCGGCGGCCTGCTGCGCCGGGATACCGGCGGTCTTGGGCGCCCTATCGGCGGCGGGGCTGGGGTTTCTGGTGAACGACCTGATCCTCTTCCCCCTGCTGGCGCTTTTCCTCGGGCTCGGCCTCTGGGGACTCTGGGACGGCGTGACCCGGCACGGCCTGCGAGGAGTGCTGGTGCTCGGAGGGATCGGGGCGGCGCTCATGGTGGCCGGCATCGTCTTGCAGCCGCTCCTCTACGTGGGAGCGGCTGCGTTGATCGGGGCCTCCGCCTGGAACGGCCTGGCTCTCCGCCGGACGCACCGGGGAGAGTCGGGCGCGTGAGGAGGCCCGGCGGTTGCCCCGATAGTCGGCGGTAGTCGGCGGCGCGCGACCGGCGGCGGCGGCGGCGGTGGTGGTCGAGCCGGACGCACCGGGGACCGCCGAGCCAATATACTAACCGGGCAGGGGCGGGGGCGAAAGGCCGGCCCTCGTGCCCGTGCGGCCCCTGCCCGGGCCGTCCCAGAGGATCGAGAGGAGACCGAAATGCTAGAAAAGACAGCCGAGGCGCCGCCGCTCGCGGGGGTGCCCGTGGGCCGCGATAGTCGCGAGGTGAAGCTCCTGGCGAAGCTCCTCGATGGCTTCGCCAACCCCATAAGGCTCTCCGCCCTGCTGCTGCTCTCTCGCCACGGGGAGATGAGCGTCTCCGAGCTGGTCGAGGCTATAGGGGCTCCTCAGCCCCGCGTCTCCGACCACTTGCGCTGCCTCGTCTGGTGCGGCTACGTGCGTTCGAGGCGCGAGGGCGCGAACTCCTTCTACTCCATAGCCGACGAGAGGGTGCTGGGCGTCCTCGGGTTCGGCGAGGGCATCCTGAACGACAACCTCGAGCACGTCGAAGCATGCGACGTCACGAAGGGCTGCTGAAGGCGGCGCGGTCGTCCTCGGATTCTCTTACGGCGTAGAACGGCACCTCTCCGACCGGCGAACCGAGCGTAGGCGACCAGGACTCGTCGAGGCTTGGAGAGACCCTTCGAGATTGGCTGTGCCGAGTACGGACCCGGCAAGGGGCCTACCGCTAGTCCTGGTTCTCTCCGTTCCGGTCGTCGGTCTCTTGCCTGTCCAGCAGTGCGAGCGTTCGCGCCCGGGCCACTTTCTCGAGGGCCCCCGCCTTCTCCAGGATGACGTTGGCCACTCCCTCGCCCTCGCGGACGACGCCGAGGAGCAGGTGCTCAGTACCGACATGGTCGTGACCCAGGCGACGGGATTCGTCGGCCGCTAGCCCGATCACCTTGCGAACGCGCGGCGTGTAGGGCATCCATCCTGGTGGGGGGACCTCTCCTTCGGCTGAATATATCGCGCGCCCCACAACAGTTTCGACGACCTCTCGTGTCTGGCTCAAGTCCACCCCAAGCGAGCCAAGCACCCTCGCGGCGTCCCCCTCGCCCTCCCGGATCATGCCGATGAGCACGTGCTCGGTACCGATGTAGTTATGGCCGTAGCCGTGGGCCTCCTCGTGGGCCAGGGTCAGCGCCCGGTGGGCGTGCCCGTTGAGCCTCGCGGCCAAACGACCGTCCGGATCCCACGGCGGGCAGTAGCTCGGCAGGGCCAGGGACAAGAGGTCGGTGACCACGCTCGAGACAGAACGACCCTCCGAAACGGCAACCTGCTTGAGCCCGTCGTAGAGCCGGCGGGGCACCTCCAGCCGGCGGCGGTTCTCGCTCGATGGCACCTTGCACTCCTTCCCGAGTATGCCAACCTTCTCACCAATAAATATACCACCGTAGTACGGTGGTATTCAAAGATTGTTGCGCGTGGCGAGGAGAATCCCCGGAAGAGCGGGTGCGTTTCGGTGTCCCTAACACCAGCCAAGCGCTCGGCGTCGTCCCGGTAGAACACCATGGGAGTCCGACGATGAGATCTGCGGGGAGAGCAGTTGGGTCGGCGCCTTTCTCGCCAACCGTGGCTACCGTACAGTTTTCCCGGGATCATGCGATGACCCCGACAGGGCCTTCGCCTCCACGACTACGGGCGGTCGGGTGCGCCCCTCACCTTGCCCTCTACGATCGTCTTCCAGTCCTTGGACGAGTCTTCACCAAGTATATCTGTGGTGTCGGGTGCGTGAGTCTTCGCCCGCCGGTCCTCAACCTCCTTGACCCCGAGTATCAGGTCCCCGCCCGAGGTGTTCGCCATCGCGAAGGCGTCCCTCACCACGTCCTGGCCCCATTTGCGCTTGTAGTCGAGCCTCGTACCCTCCGGCCTCCCCTCCTCGAGGAACACCTTCAAATCTTCCCATTCGGTCTCGTGCAGCGGTCTGCCTTCGTACACTCCTGTCCCTACTTCCCCGCCAGCCGGTCCAGGACGCGCTCCGCCAAGCCCTCGTCCTCGCGCATCTCCTCAAGGAGCGCCCGCATCACTCTCATGCCGTCCGACTCCGCATCGTAGGCGAAGTCTCGCAAAAACTTGTGGTCGGGCCTGGGCAAGTCAACCGAGACTCGGACCATCCGATCCGGTTTAGTCTTGGGCCGTCCGGTTCTCCGCCGCGGGCGTTCTTGGGTGGCCGTTTTTGCGGAGGCGGTTTCCTGCCTGACCTCTCCCCCGCCGGACTCCGGCGGAACGTCCAGCGCTTCCTGCGCCCTCGTCGCCGGCGTCTCCCGCGTGAGCCCGCGCGAGAGCTTCTCCAGGCTCGCCTTGGCGCTCTTCTTCCCCACTAGACCCTCACCCCCAGAAGTTCCTCGGTGACCCGCTCGTAGTCGCCCGTGTCCTCTATGGTCTCCCCGAACGCCGAACGGTAGACGCTGAGGAACGGGATCTCCGTCTCAAGGACCGGCAGCTCCAGCACCTCCATCGCCGCTCGGGCGTCTCTCCCCTCCCGGCTGATGCGCCTCACCATAGTGAGCAGCACCCGGTAATCCAGGTCCGTTACCGCCTCGACCTCCGCCACTAGTTCCAGCGTCGGGCGGAAGCGGTTTATGTCCATGTCAGAGGGCGAGATCGCCACCAGCGCCACCTCCGCAGCGTGCAGCGCCGCCCGCACGATGTCCAGCTCCGCAGGCGGCGTGTCCAGAACCACGTGCCCGTAGTCCCCTGCCAGCCGGTCCACCCGTTTCTTCACATCCCGCGTCGGGATGCTCACGACGTTGAACCCAAGCTCCCCTCCGTTGGCCTCCGCGTCCTCCGCCCATGTCAGCGCAGAGCCTTGCGGATCGCAGTCCACGAGCAACGTCCGCCCCCTCTTGCTGAGGGCTGCCGCCAGAAACATCGCGCTCGTGCTCTTCGCCGTTCCCCCCTTGAGGTTCACCACCGCCGTCTTCATAGCCTCACCTACTTGTCCCCTCATACGCTCATTCGCGTACGCGCTTAAACTCTCACGTACTTATGTAAGTATATAAGAGGATGAGAGTCTGGCGCAAACGGCGGAAAAAGGCTAGAGCAGCGGGGCGGCCATCCGCGCGACCGCGCCCCGGCGACCCCTGCGGTCCACCAAGAGAGCGTATGTCTCTCTGGTCCCCACCCTCGGAGGATCACAGATCGTAGGGCAGGACGCGAAAGAACCGACCGCCCGGGAGCTTGATCTGCCGGAAGTCCCGCTGGTCGGTGGTCAGGATATCGACGGCGCCGTAACGCTCCGCCAGAACCACGTTGGAGGCGTCGGCGATCCCGAAGCCCGGCAGGTGGGGGTAGGCGCCCGTGAGCTCCCTGGCCCTGGAGAAGTCCGCAGCTCCGAAGGGCTCCAGTCGGTACGCCCCGCGGTCCACCTCTTCCAAGAACGCCAGGCGGGACTCGTCGCCATAGTCGCGTCCGATCATGTAGTCCAGCTCCGCCACCACGAACGCCGAGATCACCAGCGGGCCGCGGTGGGAGGCGAGCGCGTTCGCGAAGGCCGCATGGTCTTTCTGGGCCGGATCGATGGCGACGAGCAGCCCCCCGCTGTGCAGGATCAGCGCCAAGCGCTAGGGACGGTAGAGCTCTTCCTCGAACCGCTCGCCGAGCGTCGGGTCCTGGCCGCCGGAAAGGAGCGGGATCCTCGGTCGGGGCTGCCGCTCGCGCGCGCCGTTGCCGCGCGCCTCCTCGACGGGAGCTTCCGCCCCGCCCGTCTCCTCGAGGTAGCTCCTCAGAGCCTCTTCGAAGACCTCGTAGATCTTGCCGTCCCTCTTCGCGGCCAGGATCTTCGCGGAGCGCAGCAGTTCCTCGTCAACGTACGTGGTCATCTTCTTGCGCGTCATGCCCGAAGTGTACCCGCTTGCCAGCAAAATTGCCCGCAGGGAAAAGCTCTCATCGCCATCGGAAGCGAGTAAAGCTCCATAACTCGTGCAGGCTCCAAGTTTTTATTACTTATAATACTCCAGGTCAGTGGAACTATCCGTGAGACCAACTCAAGGCAGCGCAGCATGGAACAAAGAAGGCGAAGGCAGAGGTAAAGTATTATGTAGTTCCACTGAGAGGCGCTCTCATGCTGGAGGAAAGATCTATCGCGACCCGGACCACGGCGTCCCCACCGGCGCGTTCCCGCCAGAGCCGCGAGAGGTCCTCACCGAAGTTATCGTTGAGATGGTTCGCCGCACTGGAGTTGGGGACCAGGATCGTGAGATCGGCGTCCCGGAGCTCTCCGCCCTCGAAATCGTCCCACCAGGGAGGTAGAGCGTCGCGGCCGCGAAGAGATGCGAGATCCTCCGCCAGAGCCGTCCAGGCGTCCCGGGCCGCCGAATCCGGGGTGCGCTCCCCGGACGCTTCCTCCTCTGGGTCCACGTTATCGACCGCTGGTTCGGGTGCGTCCAGAGGCTCGGACCCGGCCTCGACTCTTGCTACCTGGGCGTCCTCACTATGGCTCTTCGCCGACGATTCGACACTGTCCCTCAGGGAGGGTTGCTCCGGGAGCGGGATCTCGACCTCGTAGCCTTCCTCTATGGCACGCCTGAGCCAGCCGGCGGGGTTACGCAGGTTTCGCTGGTGGGGGAGGGAGTTGGCGTAGCGGGTGCAGTGGGCAGGACCGTGTTTCGCCACCAGGTCGCGGGCTACATCGCCGCGGAGTCCTGACTCGGTGAGGAGCTTTATCGCGATGATCTCCTCCTTGGTCCCGGCAAGCTCCAGGCCCTTCCTCCGGTCGCGGAAGGCCTCAGAGACCGCGTAGTTGATGCCATGCTTCCCTTCGTAGCCCGCTTCGGCGAGAAAGCCGCGCGCGATGAGCTCCTCGTGGGCCGCCGAGAGTTTCTCCTTGATCTTCGAGACGTAGGCGTAGGGTCCGATCGGGATGCGCTTCTGGAGGTCGAAGAGATCCGTGTTCCAGGACGCCGACCCTTCGCGCTTGAGGTCGATCAGCCGGTAGAGGCGTTTAGCTACTGGAGAGTCGAGTTTCCAGTAGAATTCGATGTCGAGGCCCCTCAAATAATGCTCCTCGAAGGAGCGGCGAAAGAGCTTTCCGAACTCGATCTCGTGGCGGCTCCCCGAGCCATTCTTGTCCGTGATCGAATCGAAACGGATGTTCCAGAGGTTGAAGGTATCGGAGATGTGTCGTTTTTGTCCCCTTGACCAGAAGGCGTTGTCGCTCTCCAGGACCGTGGCAGCTATACGCCTCAGGGACCTCCTGACCTCCTCGTAGGTCCGCCCGGAAGGCTGGATGCCCATAATGAGGATGAGCTCGTGCAGGGAGAACCCTAGCGTACCGTCCTCCGGCATACCGCCCCGGATCTCTAGTAGCTCCAAAACAGCCGAGTACACGTCGTAGTCGAACCGGCCAGGTAGACGGTACTTGCCTGGAGCTGAGACCTCCAGCCTCTGCTGCAGTTCGCTGCCATCCTCGCCCGTGATGGTGTGTTCTACCCTGGCCGAGTCGTTCTTCGAACGACCGAGCTGAAACACGGGCCATTCCTCGACGTTCGATTCAACCTGTACCAGAGGCGGGTGGCGGTCACCTTTGTCGTCTATTTCCGGATCCTCCCCATAGTCTCCGAATCCCACCCGCAGACTATTACATTTCTCTCCCTGTTTTTGTTAACAAACAAGAACAACAAGCTCTTAAACAACAGGGGACCCGGAAACCAGGACCCTGCCCCCCGATTTTGCAGGACTTTCATATCGAAAATTTCCCTCAAACCACGAGTAATTTCCCTCAAACCACGTATGGATTTCCCTCAAACCACGAGTAATTTCCCTCAAACCACGTATGGATTTCCCCCGAACCACGAGTCGGCTTCCCCCGAACCACGAGTCGATTTCCCTCAGACCACGAGTCGGATGCCGTAAAAGGGCGGTAGAAAGCCTGAAACGCCATTTGCAGGGCATTCCACCACGAGGGTGCCGGTGCCCTTTCTCCGCAGCGGCAGCCCACCTCGCGGCTCAGCCCGCAAATTTCCCTCGAACCACGAGTCGGGCTTCCCTCAAACCACGAGTACACTCATTTCTTCCTGCAAAATGGCGGTGCCGGAAACGTCGCGTGGAAGGATTGCAATACGCTGGTAACGGTATTGCTAGTCGCCTGTGTCATGGGGTGGGTGCGAGGGCCGCGTAGCGGAGGGAGTGGACGGCCGGGTGAGGTTCCTGCGGTCCTGGTTATCGCTGCCCTCCTATCGATGCACCTGGCCTACGGTTACATCCTTCGCCCCCTTGTACCGCTTGATCTGAAATCCGGGAGAATCGCTTACAACAGATCTGGAGTGTATTTGCACTGACGGGATGAAATGCATTGTAATACAATGCATTGCGGGGAGGACGGATGAGCAGAATACGAGAGTTGTACTGGCGGGCGGACCGGGAAGAGCACATCCTGCAGAGACGCGGCGTTACGTGGGAAGAGGTCGAAGAAGCCGTGCTCGGTGATGCCTGGGGGCGCTTGAGGCGGCGCGGTCGCGCGGAGAGGGGTTCTGATGAGACGGTGTACGAACATTACGGGCGCACGCTGGAGGGGCGCTACCTGATGGTGGCGTTGCTGTACCTCGGGCACGGGGTCGCGATGCCGATCACGGCGAGGGAGATGACCAGGAGCGAGAGGAGGAACAGGTATGAGTGAGACGAAGAATCGCAGGGACAAGGAGATCTCGCAGGAGCGGATCGAGGAACTCGCTGACTACTATGACAACACGGACCTCGGCGAGGTTTCCTCGGAAGAGGCCACCGACGTGGAGATAGAGCGGTGGGAGCTCGAGCAGGTCTCCTTGAGGCTGCCGGCTAAGGACATCAAGGAGCTAAGGAAGCGCGCGGCGAGGCTGGGTACTGGCTACACAACCTTGATCCGCATGATTTTGCGGGACCATCTCAGGAGCTCATTGAAGCGCTGAGTTGTCCAGATAGAGGATCAAGCCGCAGGGACACAAGGAGCCCGAGCACGGGGCGGATCTTCTATCCGAACCGCGCGCAGGGGGCAACCGGAGCGTAGCGGAGGGCGGCGGCATAAGCGGTGGTGGGACGTCTGGGACCGGAGCGAGCGGGCCGCCTTCGAGCTCGGGCATCCTCGCCAGAGGCACCGTGGATCTCGTCCGACGACGACTAGGGCAGGGGGGTTGAAAGAGAGGTTGAAGATTGGTTGATTCACCGGTGGTCGCTGGAGCAACCGCCTTTTCCGTATCGTGCGTGAGGCAGGCGGCCATTTTTCGGCTTAGATAAAGGGTTTTCACGGTGCGCGTCCCGGTGGACGCACGATGTTCCCGCGCCACGCTATAACTCCCCTTGACCTCTTCCTTGACCACTTCCTTGACCTCTCGTCGCGATGACTTCAGAATCATGGTGGCTGAGGAGTCCCGATCTCGACCCGCTCCGGAGATCCGTGTCCACGAAGAAACGACAAGGTCTACGTCTCACCGATAGAGACCTGGACGTCCTGAGGTTCGTGACCCGTCATGGCTTCACTACCGCCGAGCAGGTCGGGTCGCACTCCTTCTCGAGTTGGAGGAACAAACGCCTGGAGCTCGACGTATCCATGACCATGGTGTACCGCCGTCTCAAAAAGCTGGTGGACGCCGACCTCCTCAAGCACGAGTACGTCTTGCACGGCAGCCCTGGGGTGTACCTGGCGACCAGGAGATGCGCCGATCTGGTGGACGCCGGAGTGCCTCCTGCCAGGGTTGACCTCAAGTCGTTCGCGCACGACCTCGCTGTGGTTGACCTCGCGCTAGCGCTTGAGGCCCAGCCCGACTGGATCACCGAGCGCCAGATCCGCTCCAGGGCGGTATCGTCCGAGCGGGGAGGCGGGGGCAGGATCTCGCGCAGCGGGCGCCTCGGGCGCGTCCCGGACGGCCTGCTTATCAGCCCCTGGGGCGAAGTGTGGGCGGTGGAGCTTGAGATCAGCGGCAAGGACAACGCCCGCTACCTGGACATCTTCCGTGGCTACGTCGGCCGCCACAGGGAGCGCATTCCAGAAGGGGCGCCAGAGACCTGGCCCGAGGAGCGGCTCGCCAGTTACGTGGAGAGCGGGGGCGAGATCGACGGGGTCGCGTGGTACTTCCGGAGTTCCTCCAAGCGCGAGCGGGCGCGGGACGCGGCCGAGGAGGCGGAGGCCGAGGACTTCTACGCGTCCCGCTACTGCCACTTCTTCTTCGGCGACGCCCACGATCCGCGCTGGCCGCCCTTCGACAAGTGGGAGGAGCAAGAGCAGCGGGACCGCCTCGAAGACCTGGAGCTCCGCAGGGCTGACCACGAGGAGGGCAAGCGGTCGCGCCTCTCTCGCGTGAGGCTCACGGAGGACGAGGCCGAATACTTCCTCGAAGAAGCCCACCGGCGCAAGAACGAGGGACGGCTCCTGCCCAGGCGACTGACCGAGGAGGAGAGGACGCTGGCTCTGAAGGAGGGGCTGGAGATGAAGCGCGAGCACGAGCGGGCGACCTACCCCGAGTTCCGCGGTTAGGCTCCCGGCAGCGACCCTTCCGGACCTTCCTGGTCGACGCTTCCGGCGAACGGGGCCGGTAGAATGCCCGGAGAGGATGGACGAGGAATCCCGCAGTCGCAAGCACGAGTATTGGAACCTCGTGGTCGTGCTCGTGCCCGAAGGCGCCCGAGACGACGTCTTGGGGGAGGTGGAGGCCCTGATGGCCCCCTACGACTGCGGCGTGCCCGTGGACATCTACCGCGAACCCTGCGGCTGCGTGGGCCTGGAAGCCAGGGAAGAGGGCTTCGAACTCGCCGTGGAAACCGTCCTCGTGCGGGACCCCGGCAGGAGGCGTCGGTGGTGGACGCTCAACAGCGACGACGAGGAAATCTATAGGCTCGGCGTCGGAAGAGTCGGACTTGACGTTACGGCGCGGGCTTCGCTGCCGGCGCTTCGGGCGCTCCACCTCCAATACCTCGACTCCCTGGGTCTTCAAGTGGCGAGCGAGTCCTGCCCCGTAGCTGCTGGTACCTAGGACTTTCGGTAGCATCCGAACCGGAATGTACGTTGAGCGTCCCGGTCAGGGAATGAATGAACCGGTCTCCGCTACCTCCCGACGATACCTTTTCACGATCTCATTTACGGTAGTCTTGCTGAGGTTCAGTTCCTTCGCGATCCTGCGCTGGGAGCAACCTTCCTCGATCATCCTCAAGACCTCCGGAGCCAGCTTGTCGGACTTGGGACGATGGCCGGGCTTCCGGCGGAGTTTCCGGCGGAGGTCCCGTCCTACCGGGGGCGAAGAGCGGCGTCCAAGCTCATTGATCCCTCAACGTGCATTTTGGGATCGTAGGTTGCTCTCTACCACCGGGCCCTTTGCGCGACCTACGGGCTCGCGCCGCCGCTTCGGCGCGCCCCCCGTTCGCCCTCTTGCCCGTCGGGGCGTGGCCCGGGGCGTGGCCGGAGGCTTTCGGGCAGGAAGGCGACGTGTGGCTTGCCGGTTGCAGGGTGTATCCTAACCTCGGAGGCGACGCCGTAGACCGTTTCTATGAGCTCAGGCCGCAGCACCTCGTCCGGGGTGCCCGAGGCGAAGACCTCGCCACCCGAGAGGACGTAGATGCGGTCGCAGAACAGGGCGGCGAGGTTGAGGTCGTGCAGGGCGGCGAGGGCGGAGACGCCCAGGCCCCTCACCAGCCCCAGGACCTCGAGCTGGTGCCCGACGTCGAGGTGGTTCGTAGGCTCGTCGAGCACCAGCAGCCTGGCCTTCTGAGCTAGCGCGCGGGCGACGAGGACCTTCTGCTTCTCCCCGCCCGAGAGGGTGCTGAATTGACGCTCGGCGAAGGGAAGCATCCCGACCCGCGAGAGGGAGTCGTCCACGATCTCCCGGTCCTCCGCCGTCTCGCGCTCGAAGAGGCCCTTGTGCGGTGAGCGGCCCATCGCGGCGATCTCCCTAACGGCGAAGTCGAACTCGCCGGGCGTCTCCTGCGGCACGACCGCCGTCCGGCGCGCCATCCGGCGTACGCTCGACCGTAGCACGTCTTCTTCGCCCAGCGAGATCAGGCCGGCCTGCGGCTCCAGGACCTTGTAGACGCAGCGCAGGAGGCTGGTCTTGCCGCTCCCGTTCGGCCCGATCAGGCCGACCACCTCGCCCGAACCGACCTCCAGGCTGACCCCGCGCAGGATCTTGCGCCCGTCCGCCCCCCAGACGATGTTCTCGACGTCCAGCCTCACCCGCCTTCGCCCCCGAAGGCGCCTCTCTTGCGGCGCATCAACCAGAGGAAGAACGGCGCGCCGGCGAGCGAGGTGACGACGCCCACCGGCATCTCCTGTGGCGAGATGGCCGTGCGCGCCACGACGTCCGCCCACACCAGCAGGATCGCTCCCGAGAGCGCAGCCGCCGGCAAGACTCGCCGATGATCCGCGCCGACCACGAGCCTCACCGTGTGCGGCACCATCAGCCCGACGAACCCTATCGTGCCGCTCACCGCGACCATCGTGCCGGTCAAGAGACCGCAGAGGATGAGGAGTCTTCTCCGGAACCCGTCGGTCTCCACGCCCAGCGTCACCGCGGTCTCTTCGCCCGCGAGGAGGGCGTTCAGGGAGCGCGACTGGGCGAGGAGCAGCGCGGTCCCGCCGATAAGGGCCGCGGACGGCAGGGTCAGGTACTCCCACCGCGCCCCGCCCAGGCTCCCGAGCGTCCAGAAGAGGACGGAGCGTACCTCCTCCGGGTCGTCGGCGCGCAGCACGAGGAAGCTCGTCACCGCCGAGAGGGCGTAGGAGGCAGCCACACCGGCCAGGATCAGGCGCAGCGGCGAGGTATGCCCGCCGGGCGAGCGGGCGAGGGCGAGGACGAGCACGAAGGCGACGGACGCCCCCACAAAGGCGGCGACCGAGAGCGAGTAGATGCCGAAGAACTGCACGCCGCCCGCGATCACCAGCACCGCCCCCACCGACGCCCCTGAGGAGCCGCCGAGGACGAACGGGTCGGCCAAAGGGTTGCGGACCGCGGCCTGCAGGGCCGTCCCCACAACCGAGAGCCCCGCCCCCACCACCGCGGCCAGGAGCACCCTTGGGAAGCGGATCTGCCACACGATCTGGCCCTCCGCCGCCGACCAGTCCGGCCGCAGAAACCCCGTCGCTTCGTGCAACGCCACCTTCCAGACGGTCAGAGGCGAGATCCAGACCGGGCCCACGATGGTCGCCAGCGTGACCGAGGCGAAGAGCCCCGCGAGCAGCGCCAGGAGCACCCCGGAGAACCCGGACGCGACCGGCTTCCCGCCGCCCTCACCCTTGCCGCCGGTTTCGTCCACGGCGCTAGTCGAACGCCTTCGGGTGGATCGCCTCGGCGATCTCCCGTACGCCCTCGACGATCCTCGGCCCCGGGCGCACGACGAGGTCGTCGTTTACGATCGTTACGCGCCCATCCTTCACGGCCCCCAGCGCCGGGTAGCCTGGCCGCCCCGAGATCTCCTCGACGGTGACGCCCGAGGAGCGGCCCGCCAGGTAGTAGTCAGGGTCTCTCTGCAGGAGCGTCTCCTTCGAGTACTCGGGGTAGGCATCGCCGGTGTCCGCGGCGACGTTCGTACCCCCGGCGAGCCGGATGGCGTCGTCTATGAAGCTGCCGGGGCCGGCCGTCTGCAGAGGATCTCCCCAGACCTCGTAGAAGACGGTGGGCTTGGGCTCGCCGGCGACCTTCTCCCCGATCCGCCCCAGCTCGTCGCGCAGGCGCTCCTCGACCACCCGCCCCTTCTCCCGCTCGCCGACCAGCTTCGCCACCAGCCCGACGCTGGAGATCGCTGCGTCCACCGTCTTCGGGTTCAGCACGACCACCTTCGTCCTCGTCTTCTCGGCCATGTCTTCGGCGTAGCCCTCGGTGGCGCCGTCGAAGGAGAGGATCATGAGGTCGGTGTTCAGCGAGAGCACCTTCTCCACGTTCGGCCCGCGGTAGTCGCCGACCCGCTCTACGGCCTCGACCTCGGGCGGGTAGTCGTCGGCGGTCGTCACCCCAACGACCCTGTTGGCGGCCCCCACGGCGAAGAGGGTCTCGGTCACGCTCGGGGCCATCGAGACTATCCGCTTCGGCCTGGAGTCGAACGTCACCTCCCTGCCGACGGCGTCGGTGATCGTGAGCGGGTACCCCGAGGCTTCCTCCGGTCCGGAAGTGTTCGCCCCCGAAGGACCGCCCGCCGGACCGTCGCCCGAGCAGGCCGCAGACAGAGAGAACAGAAACAACAGCATCGGCAGCGTCCAGGACGCTTTCTTGTGCATGCGAGACCTCCCATTATGCGGAACGCTATCTACGCCCTTGCGCGGGGGAGGTACTAGGAGAAACCGCTACAAACCATGCGCCCCGCTCCTTCCTCGAAGAGCCTCGGCCAAAAGCCCTAGCTAAAGGGCCTTCCGCTTTTTCGGGGCGCCGGGCAGGTCTCCTGGCTCGCAGCTTCGACGATCCTTCCCGCGGCCTTCCCGGGCTCCCATGGGCCCAGTGGCCGGAGAGGCCGTTCGCCTCTCCCTTCTGGCGGGTGGATCTCGCCGCTCACAGTGGCGGGACCGCTCCGGATTCTCACCGGATTCCCTAAAACACCGCAGCGTCCCTTACTACACTTCTCGGGACAGGGTAGCAGCCCACGCCAACCCCATCAACGGATCCGGAATCGGTCCCCCCGCATCTCGTTTCTCCGGCACCACGCGGCGTACCGTTCAGCCCCCACGACGACGGCGTCGTGGACCGCCCGCGCCAGGTCCGCCCCGACCCGGGTCGCGGGGCCGGCGCCTTGCGCAGCCGGTCCAGCGCGGTCTGCCGGGAGTCCGACTCCACGAGGAGCAGACCGTCGAGGCGTGCCCGCTGCTCGGCGTCGGGAAAACGCGCGAGCCGGGCGTACAGGCGGGCGTTGGCCCGCTCCCGAACCCTCGACACCAGACGCTCCATCGTGGTAGGCCCCGGCAGGAGGACTCGGCGCTCCAGCAGCCAGGCGGTCGCCAGGTCGAAGAGGACGCCAGGGCGCTCGGCGGCCGCCCCCGCGCGTTCGAGCCTTCCAAGAAGCTGCGCGCCCGAGACTCCGGGCAACAGAGCAGCAGGGTGGTGGCCGAGCTCGACGCCTCGGTGAGGGTCGAGTCGGTGCTGGTCGCCATCGACGCCAAGTCCCTGCAGGTCTCGCCCGGGTACCGCGCGCACGTCCACGCCGACGTGAGGAACCGCTGGCAGAAGTTCGAGCGCTACGTCGAGCACGCCGACGGGCAGGCCGAGACGCTGGCGGAGCGGCCCAGGGGCACCAACTACGACCTGTTGGTCGACGGATACACCCACGTCGTCACGCTCCTGTGCTCGACCGTGCCGGAGTACATCGACAGCGACGACCCCAACTTCTTCGCGAGGGAGGACCTACCGCGCGTCGCGACGCCCTCCGAACTGCGCGACTACCTTGCCGGGGTCACCGAGGAAGAGTTGAAGGCGCTCCCGTTCGCCAGAAGCATCGGCGGCGTGTAGGGCGGCGGGCCCAGACGGTTCCTGGCCTGATTCTGAGCCTTAAAGCGGTAGTCAATGCAGTTGGACCACCTCTGCGATGCTTGCTTTCAAGCATAGCGCGGGAGGATTCAGAACGTCCGACACGCCGACGCCAGACGAGCGAAGGAGCAGCGGTCCAATATCACTGCACAACGCTATAGACTTACGGGCGGGCTCTCTTCATTCGCCACCCTCTCCCGAGCCCCCGACTCCTCCACGGGGGCTCACTCCTTTGCCCGGCACCTCGCAGACGGCACCCCGACGCCCGAAAGACCCCTCCCCGGAGCAAAACGGGTCAGTGCTAGGATGGGCCTCTACCGTTTCGATCCGGAAAGAGGTTTACGTGTCCAAGAACAGATCGCAGAAAGACAAGAGGTACGACCTTTGGGGATGGCTCCTGTTCGTCGTCTCCGCGCTATTCTTCATAGCGTCCAGCATCCGGGCCGGGGACATGGTCGGTCTGCTCGGTGGGGTGTTCTTTCTCCTCGCCTGTGCGGCTTTTCTCGCTTCTTACGTCGGTGTTCGCAAAGGCTGAGTCGCTCTGAGCATCAGCCGTGCTCCTTTTCGCCCGCAAGGAGTAGCGTACCGTCCGGTGTTCCTTATGCGATGTCTCTATCCGGCTCTCCGAAGAATCCGCCTATGGACCATCATAAGGACGAAGCCGGTCGGTATGCCAGGTAGATCGTCGCCACAGCGAGCGCGACGGTGCCGAGGGCGGTTAGGGCGGTGGCTACTACGAGCGTCGTTTCCAAAATCTCCTCCCTGTGCTCCTCTGCAGCTACGTTACGAATGCGGCTTTAGCCAGGGCGCTCACTCCCCAAGCGCCGAGAGGTCGCGTACCTCGTTCTCGCTCGTGGCCCCGGGGTCTCACAGTCTCACCTGGCTACCGTACACTCTTCCGCCTTCCAGGAGTCCGACCTACTCCAGCGCCCCGTTAACCTTCTCGAACAGCGACTCAAACCTGTCCAGGGCATCCGCGCCGAGTCCGGGCAAAAGCACTCCTTGCTCCCTTTGCAGATGAACCGCCGGGCGGTAGTGGTCGAACCTGCCCATATGCTGGTCGAGACGCTTGAGCAGCCGCGGTCCGGGCGGCAACTCCGACTCCTCCACCTGCGCGACCCCGCTCTCGCGCAGCAGGTTCAGGTAGAAGCCGACCCCGAAGAGGTCCTCGACATCCGCTTCGATCGAGCCGGTGATCTCGGTGAGCGGGAACAGTTTGGTCGGCTCAAGTATCCCGCGCGTGACCAGCGAGTCTACGCGCTGATTGCCACGCGAGCCCACGTCCAGAATGACCGCCAGGTTGAGCTGCGAGCCGAAGAGCGACACGAGGGGCGGTATCTTGTCCATGCCGCCCGCGGGCACTATCGCCCACCGGTCGTCGAGACCGGTGCGACCCAAGGACCGCAGGTGGCTGCTCAAGACCTGCAAGTAAACGATGTCGGACGGTCCTTCAACGATGAGGTTATCTGGGGCGACGAAGAGCGTCTGCGAGAGCTGGTATCCGAGCGCGGCTTGCAGCGGAAAGCGAGTGTCGCTGCCGACAGCCAACACGTCCGCGCCTATCTTGGTCCCCTCCCCGTCTGTGTCCTCGACCGTGCGCACCTTCTCGAACCTCGTCGCGTCCACCATGAACGGCGAGTGCGTCGTGTGTATGACCTGGTGGTCGGGCGCAAGCCGCTCGTCAATGAACCTCAGCAGGTCCGCCTGGGCGGCGGCGTGCAGGCCGAGTCCGGGCTCGTCGAGTAGCAACACAAGCCTGTCCTCGCTGTCGCGGAACTCGGAGAAGAAGGCAAGGAAGGAGAAGAACCAGACGAAGCCGGTGGACCTCTCGCCAAAGTTGAGCGAGACTCGGTGGCGATCGTTCCAAATACGGATTTCCAGATAGGGAACTCTGGCCGGGGGGTTCTGCGGGACGGGCTTGAAGTCCACGTCCACCTCCACCCGCAGGTCGCGGTTCTGGCTCCAGTACTCGAAAACCTCGTCGGCTACCAGTGCCCGCCAAGCCGCCCTCAAGAACTCGTCTCGCTCGTCCGCTCCCAGCGATCTTTTTTTCTGCTCCACCCCAGGCGCTTTAGCATCCGGCTCACCGTCGCCTTGCTCACCGAGACCCGGGCCACCCGCCCGAGGAACTCGCGCCTTTCTTCGAGCGTGGCGGTCGGGCGCTCTTGGAGGTCGGCCTCCAGGAGCCGCTTGGCGTTCGCGCCGATCTTCGGGGGCGAGCCGGGTCGCTTCTTCGGGGTGAGCGGCCGGCCTTCGTCGTCCAGCTTCGCGTAGCGTTTGACGGAGGAGAGACTGACGCCGAAGGCGCGGGCGGCCTCGCTCTTGCCCGTGCCTCGACGAAGGGCCTCGACTATCTTCTTGCGCAGGTCTGTGGAGTAAGCGTTCATGCCTGCATGATGCACCATAGTTCAGCTACGCCGCAACCCGCTGTAGCGTACGTTTCGGTTCCGATGCATCCCGATGGTGTAGTCAAGCCGCTTCGGCAACCGGATCTCGGTAGAGCTCCCCGTCTCGGAGCATCGCCCACAAAACGTTCACCCTGCGTCTGGCTAGAGCGATCACGGCCCGGTGGTGGGCCTTGCCCTCCGCCCGCTTACGCAGATAGTAGATCCTGCTGGGCGCGTGGTGGACGGTGCAACTGAAGGCGGAGCGGTAGAGTAGGTTCTTCAGCCTCCTATTGCCGCGTCTGGCCCTTCGTTGGAAGCTACCGTCGCCGGACTGGCGCGTGGCGGGAACCAGACCGGCGGCCGCGGCCAGGGCGTCGGCCGAAGCGAAGCGGGAAGAGTCGCCGACCTCCGAGAGGAACTCGGCGGTGAACAACGGGCCCATGCCGGGCATGCTGCGCACCACCGCCGCCTCCGGTTTCGCGGCCATGAGCTCTTCCAGCCTGGTGTCTACGGTGGCGACGCGCCCCCTGGTCCTCAGGACCTCCGCGGCCATCTCGGAGACGAGCGCGGCCTTCGTCTCGGCGGCCGGCAGCTCGCGGCGCTGCACCTTCGCTGCCTCGACCACCTTCCCGGCCAGCTCCTCGGACCTACGAATGCCCCGGTCCTTGAGCCAGCGGGCGAGACGGGAGGCGCCCAACCTGCGGGCCGCCGAGGGCGTAGCGACCCTCGTGGTCGCCAGCAGCGCCCGGTCCGTACTAAGGTCGAGGGCGGCCTCCAGGCCCGGGAAGACCTCCAGCAGGAGCGCCCGCAACCGGGTAATGACGCGGGCCTGGTCCTCCACCAAACTGCGGCGGTGGGCGACCAGCGTCCGCAGCTCCGCCGCCGCGTCTTCGCGGGGACGCACCTCCTGCAAAGAGCGCCATCTCATTCTGATCTGGTCGGCGATCACGCGGGCGTCCCTCGCGTCGCTCTTGGACTCGCCACGGTAACCGTCGCGGGCCCGATTGACCGCTATTCCGGGCAGGTGGAACAGCCGCTCGCCCCGTCCGAGCAGCACTGCCTCAAGCAGCGTCGCGGGTCCTCCCAACAGATCCGTCGCCACCAGACGTTCGTCCGATCTACCGAGTGCGGCGATCTCTTCGCAGCAGGTCTCGATGTCCCGCTCTTCGGCCTCTACCCTGCGAGAGAGCAAGACCTCGCCCTCGTCGTCCAGAACGCAGACCCAGTGGAAGGCCTTCCCGACGTCGAACCCTACCCACAACCGCATCTCCGACCTCCTCCGCTCCCGCCGTCGCTCCGCTGCTGCCCCCCGGGTCCTCCAGCCGTCCTAGCCCTTACTCGGCGATCTCTGTTCGTCGCGAATCCCGATTAGCGGTCTCAGGAGATCCCTGAGCGGGCCGAGGGGACGATGCAAACGGCAGCCATACCCCAAGAGGCGGCAGCTACTCACAAGCCATCCCCGGCCCGCCGGGGCGTCGCGGTAAGCCTACCCCGCGACCCGCTTAGATCGTAGGGCTACTCACGGTCCTACCTTCTACCCCAGCACACCTCACGGGGCCAAAGCCCTCCGCCCAACAGAGGAGCCTCTCATAACCCTTCGTGGTCGTTGGCACGCTCGACTCGCCCAGGCGTCTACCCAGATGGTCCACAGCCACCGCCACGTGGAACTCGAGGTGTGTGTCCACACCCAAGATCACCTCGACCCTGGTCTCCGGCCTCTCGGCGCCGATCATCGTCACGTCCCAAGCTCCTTTCGATGTCGCGGACGGCTCGAAGCAAGGCATAGACGACTACCTGGTCTCCGGCAGGACCGTCCGGGAGATGTTCATGCTGGCGCGAGAGTTCGACCCCGCCGATGTGGGCCGGATACGGCTCTCCAAAGACGAGAAGCTGCGGGCCGCGGTCGGATACCTCTGGCGCCAGTGGCAAGAGGGCGACTGGATGGGGTGCATCGGCCCGGTCCGACACCGAAGGCCCGCACGCGGAAACCTCGCGGCCCTGGTGGCGCTTCTGGAGGTGACAGCCGCATGGATGCCGGGACCGTGCTACACTGGCCCGTGCAAGTTGTACAAGTTGTGCAACAGCTCGAAACAGGGGAGACGGTATGAAGATGGCGACGCGGCAGATGAATTCTGGGGCCGCCCGTGACGAACTGCCCGACCTTGTGGCGCGGGCGGCCTACGCTCACGAGCGCACGATTATCGCGAAGCGCGGAAAGCCTCTGGCGGCGCTCATCTCCATGGAGGAGCTGGAGATCCTTGAGCATCTCCTTGAGGAGCACCGCGACCGCATGGACACCGAGGCCGCCGACCAGGTTATGGCCGACGACTCCGACGAAATAATACCCTTCCAGCGGACTACCTAGTAGTCGCGCCGGAAGCCTTCTTACATAGCCTGTACTAGAGCGTGGCGTCGTACACCGTCAGTACCAAGCGCAGCGCCCGCAAGGCCATAGACAAGATTCCCCAGCGCAAGGCCCGCGAGCGTGTAGAGGACACTATAGAGGACCTCGCTGAAGAGCCTCGGCCCCCCAACAGCAAGAAGCTGCAGGGCAAACACTCTAGCTACCGGCGCATAGACGTCGGCGGCGTCGGCGGCGAGTACCGCATCATCTACGAGGTGCGAGACAAAGAGCTGGTAGTCGTAGTGGTGATCGTCGCCCAGCGCGAAGGAGTCTACGAGATCCTGAAGCGGCTAGGGTAGCCAACGGCTTGTCTCCTAAAGACTACCTAACCCCGCCACGGTGGCTGGGTTAGAAACCAAGATGCATTCCCGAAATTCTCCCGAAGTTCGTCGGTAGCAAGTCGCAACTGCTTGCTACGATTCCTCGCTCCGTTTGTAGCGGCGTGCGTCGGCGTTCACGCCCCCGGGCCTCAAAACGCCGAGCTCTCGCCCTTCCTTTCGCTCGCCGGGCCGGAGATTGCTACCGCGAACTTCCGAGAACGATCCTTCTAGGCAGTCGGGTGAATAAAGCTGCGATACGCGAGACTTCGCTTGGTGGCATCATGCTCATAGTGCCGACCCATAGGAAGAACGTAGGTTGGTTAGGAGAGGAGGCTCCCGTGTCGCGGGCCCAAGAGATCAACAAGTCTGTGGCTCGTCGTTTTCTGGAGGCGCAGGCAAGAGGTGATATGGAGACGCTCGACGCGCTAATGGCCCCCGACTTCGTCGACCGCAGCCTCCTGCCAGGTCAGAAGCCTGGCCGCGAGGACTATAAGCAGTCGCTCGCCAACATGCTCTCAGTGTTCTCTAACACCAGCTTCACCGTTGAGGCCCAGATCGCCGAGGGTGACCAAGTGGTCAGCAGGTTCATGGGGAGGAGCGTTCACCGTGGCAAGTTCTTGGGAGTCGACCCAACCGGCAAAGAGACGAGCTATTCGGGCATCACCATCCATCGAATAGCCGACGGCAAGATCGTGGAAGAATGGAGCGAATCGGACAACCTTGAGGTAGTGCAGCCCGCCCTCGAGCAAGAGAAGCGCGAGCGCGAGCGCGTCGAAGACGAGCTTAGGGTAGCGCGGAGCATCCAGCAGGCCTCGCTCCCTAAGGAGGTGCCCACTCTAGAGGGTTGGGACATCTCTCCCTTCTACCAGCCAGCCCGAGAGGTAGGAGGTGACTTCTACGGCTTCCACCTCCTCTCTGAGGAGAGGCTGGGGCTTGTGGTGGGAGACGCAACGGGCAAGGGCGTCCCCGCTGCTCTGGTTATGGCAACCACCTGCGGGATGTTGGAGCTCGCCGCACAATCGTCGGATTCCTCTTCGCCCGGGGGGGTACTGTCTCGGGTCAACGAGGCATTGCTCGCTCGCATCCCGGCCAACATGTTTGTCACCTGCTTCTACGCCATCCTAGACCCCAAGAGCGCTAGCTTGAGCTACGCCAACGCAGGTCATGACCTGCCCTATGTGCGGCGTGGTGGCGATAGCGAGGAGCTAAGGGCTAGGGGGATGCCTTTAGGTCTCATGCCAGGGATGGGCTATGAGGAGAAGGAGATAGTGCTCGATGCTGGCGAGGGTGTCCTCTTCTACAGCGATGGGTTGGTAGAGGCCCACGACCCCAAGGGTGAGATGTTTGGCTTCCCTAGGCTTCGAGCGCTCATCGCCGAGCACGGTGAGAGGTCGCTAGGAAACTTTCT
>JAABUS010003611.1_pt1 | contig 24565 bp, 25 predicted proteins | sample 5560161 | NCBI WGS metagenome assembly JAABUS01 (sample SAMN10711885, study PRJNA513376) | rock metagenome | isolation source: Antarctica rocks | place: Antarctica: Victoria Land, Trio Nunatak nord | collected 2016-01-04
GGCCGTTGCTGACCCGGCAAGCGGTCCAGGACGCAGCCGCCGCAACGCCCTCCCTAGTGCGCCGGGCCAGGCAGGCGGGGGCCAGGGGGCAAGGCAGCCTCTTGTAGGCGGACTTGTCCCACTGTCCCATTCTGGGGTGTGAGACAAGAACAGCCAGGCTGGGACCGCCCAAGGGACGGTAGCAGGACACGCTCAACCACACCCCAGACTGGCGGCGGCGCGTGATCTGAGTTCGAGGGCGGGGGGCGCATCGAAAGGAAGGACACAACCCCACCCGATTGCCTGTCCGCCCCCGTCCAGCCGCGGTCACACGCGCCATACTCCCCACCTATCTCCCCACTCGGGGCAGCTCGGATGCAGGAGCGCGCCTAATATATTGAAAAGATTGGCGTCCCGTAGGGGATTCGAACCCCTGTTACCGCCGTGAGAGGGCGGTGTCCTAGGCCTCTAGACGAACAGGACATGGCCGAGGGCTAACTAGGACAGGCGCTTCCAGGAATCAAGCGCCTGATTTCGTCGCCTTCTGCCGAGCCGCATCGCGCCGCCCAGTGCGGCAGGCGTCCGAGCAGAAACGGACCTCCTCCCACACCGCGGCCCACTTCTTGCGCCATGTGAACGGACGGCCGCAGGCGGCACACACCTTGATTGGCAGGTTCGGCTTCTTATGGGCCATCAGCGGGTAAGCGCCACATGGCCCAGCACACGGCCAGACCTCATGTCCACCAGCACCACACGATCAGGACCGCCCCCTGCAAGCTGCACCGCGATTCCGTCGGTGGCGGCGGAGGTGCCGGCGATGCGCGTCCCCAACGGCTCGTCCAGCATGACACTGGCAATCGGTGCAGATCCGGCCGACATACGCTTCGCGAGCACGACGACCAGACCCACGGCGCCCGCCACGATCAGGACTCCCATGACGACGACCGCCACCTTCAATACGCCCAATGCTCTACCCCTTTTGGTCCGGCCTATGCCCGATCCGATCGAGGTCGTCGCCGGGTCAGAGGCGCTTGGACAGCGAACGGACCGGTTCCTGGCAGACGCCATCGGCGCGTTGTCGCGCTCCCGCGTCAAGTCCCTGATGCTGGAGGGTGCCGTGCTGCGCGACAATGTGGCGCTGCACGACCCCGCAGAACCCGTGCGGCCCGGCAGCATCTTTATCATACAACCCCGCGCCTCGGTCGCGGCGCGTCCAGAGCCGCAGACCATTCCGTTCGAGATTCTCCACGAGGACGCCGATCTGATCGTCCTCGACAAGCCGGCCGGGTTGGTCGTGCATCCGGCTCCGGGCAACGAGGACGGCACGCTGGTCAATGCGTTGCTGGCGCATTGCGGCGACAGCCTGCCAGGCATTGGCGGCGAACGCCGGCCGGGCATTGTACACCGGCTCGACAAGGACACCTCGGGCATCATGGTCGTTGCCAAAACGGAGCAGGCGCTGGCCGCGCTTTCGGCCGCTTTTGCCGCCCGCAGCATCGACCGTGCCTACCTTGCGCTGGTTTGGGGCGTCCCGAACCCGTCAAACGGCGAGATCGAAGGTGCGATCGGGCGGGATCCGCGAGAGCGCAAGCGCATGGCTGTGGTAGCCCGGAGCGGCAAGCCGGCACTGACCCGGTATCGCACATTACGCAATTGGTCGATGTCCATCACCCTGGTCGAATGCCTGCTGGCGACGGGGCGGACCCATCAGATTCGCGTTCACCTGGCCAGCGTTGGGCATCCGATGGTGGGCGATCCAGTGTATCTCCGCCGGGTGCCGGCCGTTGCAAAAATGCTGACCGGCGGCATGCGTGCTGCCATGCTCGACTTCCCACGACAAGCATTGCATGCTGCGCGCCTTGGTTTTGTCCACCCCCGCACGGGACGAGAGTTACTGTTCGAGCGGCCCATGCCAGCCGACATGGCAGCATTGATCCGGACGCTTGACAATGAGACTCCGGCTCTCCACGGCGTGATTGACAGGACTAATGTAGTCCTGTATTAAGGAACAATCTTGACGTGGCGGGCGTGCTGCGTTGAGGCCTGTCCAAATGATCATCGCTTCGGGATGGTCTCTGGGACGTGATGGCGATCCCCGCGCCTATATCCAGTTCCGTCGCAACCGATCGCGTCACATCGCCGTATAGGGTTGAGATCGATCATCGAGGCGAAAGAGGCACCTAACATGGCTGCTGCCGTTATTAATGTTGCCCCTGAGGGCAATCTGTCGCGGTATCTTCAAGAGATCCGCAAGTTTCCAATGCTCGCTCCTGAAGAGGAGTTGGAGCTGTCGCGTCGTTGGCGCGACCATGAAGATATGGGTGCCGCCCATCAGCTTGTAACATCCCACCTGCGTTTGGTGGCTAAAATTGCCATGGGTTACCGCGGTTACGGTCTACCGGTTGGCGAGCTGATCAGTGAGGGCAACGTCGGCATGATGCAGGCGGTAAAGCGGTTCGACCCAGACCGTGGTTTCCGTCTGGCGACCTACGCCATGTGGTGGATCCGCGCCGCTATCCAGGAATACATCCTGCATAGCTGGTCGCTGGTGAAAATGGGCACCACGGCGGCGCAAAAGAAGCTGTTCTTCAACCTTCGCCGCTTGAAGGGGCAGATGCAGGCTATTGAAGATGGCGATCTGCAGCCGGAGCAGGTTGCGAAGATCGCGCGCATGCTGGCTGTTCCCGAGCAGGACGTGGTTAGCATGAACCGTCGCCTTGCCGCGCCGGACAATAGCCTGAATGCTCCGGTCCGCGCTGATAGCGAGGGTGAATGGCAGGATTGGCTGGTGGACGAGAGCGACAGCCAGGAGAGCATGCTCGCCGACCGTGAGGAGCTGAGCGGTCGCAAGGCACTGCTGAGCGGTGCCCTAAAGACTTTGAACGAACGTGAGAGGCACATTCTGATCGAGCGGCGCTTGAAAGATAACCCGACCACGCTTGAAGATTTGTCGCAGCAATATGGCATCTCGCGTGAGCGGGTGCGACAGATTGAGGTTCGCGCTTTTGAGAAGCTGCAGAAGGCTATGAAGACCCAAGTGGCCGAACGCCGCATGGCGACGCAGTAGGCGGCCTAACCGACCGGCGCCCCGCGATATCCCGCGGGGCGCGTTCTATCCTTCGAATGGGTCGCGCATAAGAATGGTGTCGTCCCTTTCCGGGCTTGTGGACAATAGCGTCACCGGGGCCTCAACAAGCTCCTCGATCCGGCGTACGTATTTAATGGCCTGTGCTGGCAATGCTGCCCAGGACCGGGCGCCGCGGGTTGAGCCTGTCCAGCCCTCAATCGTTTCGTAGACTGGCATTGCCGCCGCCTGTGCTCCCTGGCCGGCCGGAAGATGGCTATAGCGCTGCCCGACAATTTCGTAGCCCACGCCGATCTTCAGCTCCGGCATCCCATCCAGCACATCAAGCTTGGTCAATGCCAGGCCTTGGATTCCGCCGACCTTAACCGCTTGCCGGACCAATGCCGCATCGAACCAGCCGCAACGGCGCGGGCGGCCGGTAACGGTGCCAAACTCATGTCCGCGCGTGCCGAGTTGACGGCCGACATCGTCGTGCAGTTCCGTTGGGAACGGTCCGGCGCCGACACGGGTGGTGTATGCCTTGGCGATGCCCAGCACGAAGCCCACCACTGCCGGGCCCACGCCCGAACCGGCTGCCGCGGTCGCTGCAATAGTGTTGCTGCTGGTGACAAAAGGGTAGGTGCCGTGATCCACGTCCAGCATCACCGCCTGTGCACCCTCGAACAGGATGCGGCGGCCAGCGCGCCGAGCCTCGTCCAAACGCTCCCAAACGGCTTCCACATGCGGCAGGATGCGTGGGGCCAACCCAAGTAGCAGATCCAGCAACTCTTGCTTCTGTGCTGGTTGGGCGCCCAGCCCGGTCAGCAGCGTGTTGTGATGCAGCAGCAGTTCATCCAGCTTCTCGGACAGGACTTCGGGTTCGGCGAGGTCGCAGACGCGGATGGCGCGGCGGGCGACCTTGTCTTCATAGGCTGGTCCGATGCCACGGCCGGTCGTGCCGATCTTTCGGTCGCCCCGGGCTGCCTCGCGTGCACGGTCAAGCGCGCCGTGCACCGGCAGGATCAGTATTGCATTCTCGGCGATACGCAGGTTGTCCGGCGTCACGTCCAGGCCTTGGGACCGCACGCGGTCCATCTCGGCCAGCAATGCGATGGGATCGACGACGACGCCATTGCCAATGACGCCGAGCTTGCCGCGTACCAGCCCACTTGGCAGCAGAGACAACTTATAGGTCTGATTGCCGACGACCAGCGTGTGCCCGGCGTTGTGGCCGCCCTGGAAGCGCACCACGATGTCGGCGCGGCTGGCCAGCCAGTCCACCACCTTGCCCTTCCCCTCGTCACCCCACTGGGCGCCAATGACGGCAACGTTGGGCATTCAGTTCTCCGTAGTCAGTGGAACGGCCGCGCCGTCCTGCAGGATATGAGTGCAGCCAAGGCGCACCGCCTCGCGCCTCGGGTCTATTCCATCCCGCAACGCCGGAATTGTAGCGTAGCCTTCCCTGCGCAGGGCCGCGCCCTGAGTGTGCAACGTGTTCCAGGGCAGGAAAGCACGCGGCCGTACAAACGCAGGCGGCAGCGCACGCAGCATCGCATCGGGATACAGGGTCAGACCGGTTGCCGGCTCGCCATCTTCGGACAGATAACGGCCGCCGCGACCGAGCTCCTCGTGCCGACCCGGCGCGAATACCGTCACGCAGACGCCCGTATGGTAGCGAAAGCCGCGAAACTCGATAGGGTCGAGGGTGAGGCGCAGGTTGGGTGCCTGATTTAGGATGGCCTGCACCGTCTGATGCAGGCGGGCGCAAAGCGCGGCAGAGAGCGGCGGAAGCCGGGCAGCCTCCAGCATTTCCAAGGCCGGTCGGGCCGGTCCGGCGACCAGCAGCAGGTCGGTCAGCAACCCGGCAAGCGGTCCGCCATGTTCAGCGACGGCAGCAGCGTCCTTGCGGTCCAGCGCCCGGATCAACGCGAGGCGCGCAGTGCCGGTAATGCCGGCCTCGTCCAGCAGAGTTGGCGCCAATTGTGGCAGCGTCAGGTCGAAGCTGACCCGACCCATTCCGACGCCAGCCAAAGCCTCTGCGCCGACCAGCACGATCTCCGCATCGGCGGCCGGGCCATCAACGCCGAGCAGTTCGAGCCCGGCCTGCGCCACCTGTCGGTCCGGCGCGATCTGGCTTCCGCGCACCCGCAGGCATTGTCCCGCATAGGACAGCCGCAATGGGCGCGGGCTGCCGGCCAGCCGGGTGGCCGCGATGCGTGCAACCTGCGGCGTCATATCCGCCCGCAGCCCCATCATGCGATGAGTGTCCGGATCCATGACACGGAAAGTCTGGTCGGTCATGGCGGCGCCCGAACCCGCCAACAAACCATCCTCGAACTCGATCAGCGGTGGCTTCACACGCTGATAGCCATGGGCAGAAAACGTGTCCATCAGCGCGGCGACCGTTGCAGCCTCGATCTCTGCCTCGGGTGGCAGCAGGTCGCGCAGGCCAGATGGCAGCAGCGCCGTGTTGGGAGGAGTGTCTTCGGTCATGGACAACCCGGCTATAGCCTAGAATTCCAGCGACGTCGCCTGCATGACCAGCGGCAACGCGCGCACTGACGCCAACACGGCCTCGGGCACCGGTTGATCCACGCTGACCAGGCAGATTGCGTCGCCTCCGGTCGTGGCGCGGCCGAGATGGAAGGTCGCGATGTTGATCCCGGCCTCGGCGAGCGTCGCACCGAAACGCCCGATGAAGCCCGGGCGGTCCTGGTTGGTGACATACAGCATGGAACGGCCGAAATCGGCCTCGACCTTGATGTCCTTGATCTCGACCAGCCGTGGCCGGGCGCCAGCGAACAAGGTACCGGCGACGGAGCGGGTGTGCCGGTCGGTGGCGACGGTGACGCGCACCAGGGTCTGATACTCGCTCGGCCGGTCGTGCACGGTCTCGGCGACATCCAAGCCGCGCTCCCGGGCGATGACCGGGGCATTCACCATGTTCACGCCGGCCATCATCGGCGTCAGCAATCCTGACAGAAGCGCCGCCGTTAGCGGACGGTGGTTCAACGGCGCGGCCAGGCCCTCGTATTCGACCGACACGCTGCGCACTACGCCCTCACCCGCCTGGGTCATCTGCCCGGCGAACAGGCCAAGCAGCCGGCACAACTCGATATAGGGTTTGAGCCGCGGCGCATCCTCGGCTGAGACGGAAGCCATGTTGATGGCGTTCGACACGGCACCGGTCAGCAGGAAGTCGCTCATCTGCTCAGCGACTTGCAGCGCGACATTCTCCTGCGCCTCCGACGTGGCGGCGCCCAGGTGCGGCGTGCACACGACATTGTCCAGAGCAAACAGCGGGCTGCTGGTCGCGGGTTCGGTTTCGAACACGTCCAGCGCGGCGCCGGCGACCTGGCCCGACGCGAGTGCCTCGGCCAACGCAGCCTCATCGATCAGCCCGCCGCGCGCGCAGTTCACGATCCGCACGCCACGCCTACAGGCGGCAATCGCCTCGCGCGACAGGATGTTGCGTGTGGCGTCGTTGAGCGGCGTATGCAGGGTGATTACGTCGGCCCGGGCAAGCAGCTCCGGCAACTCGACCTTCTCGACACCCAGATCGAGCGCCCGTTTCTCTGTCAGGAACGGGTCATAGGCGACGACGCGCATGCGCAGGCCCAGCGCACGCTCCGCCACGATCGACCCGATATTGCCGCAGCCGATGAGGCCGAGCGTCTTGGCCGTAAGCTCCACGCCCATGAAGCGGTTCTTCTCCCACTTGCCCGCCCGGGTGCTGGCCGTCGCCTCCGGAATCTGGCGCGCGAGGGCGAACATCATGGCGATGGCGTGCTCGGCCGTCGTGATGGCGTTGCCGTTGGGCGTGTTCATCACCACGACGCCGCGGGCAGTGGCGGACTTCACGTCCACGTTGTCTACCCCGATGCCGGCGCGGCCGACGACGCGCAGCCGAGGTGCCGCCTCCAGCAGCTCGCGCGTCACCTTGGTGGCCGAACGGACGGCGAGGCCGTCATACTCGCCGATGATGGCGCGCAGCTCGGCCGGGGACAGGCCAGGCTTGAGATCGACCGCCAGGCCACGGGCACGAAAGATCTCGACCGCCGCGGGCGAAAGCTTGTCGCTGATCAGAACACGGGCTGTCATGCCGGCTGCACTTGGGCGTGTGCCCAATCGAGCCAAGGAAGCAATGCCGTAATGTCAGACGTTTCGACGGTCGCGCCGCCCCAGATGCGCAGGCCCGGCGGCGCATCCCGATAGGAGGCGATATCGAACGCGATACCCTCCTTGTCCAACAGGGACGCCAGCCGCTTAGCCGCCTTCGCCTGCTGGTCGGGCGCCAGTGCCGTGAACCATGGCGCGGTGATGCGGAGGCAGATCGAGGTGCACGACCGGGTCGCCGGGTCGGCGGCGAGGAAGTCCACCCAGGGCGTGCGGTCAACCCAGGCGGCGACGGCGGCGAGGTTCGCCTCGCTGCGGGCGATCAGCGCCGGCAGGCCGCCGATGCTCTCGGCCCAGCGCAGGCCGTCGAGCGCGTCCTCGACGCAGAGCATGCTGGGCGTGTTGATCGTCTCGCCCTGGAAGATGCCGGCGCTGAGCTTGCCGCCGCTGGTCAGGCGGAACACCTTCGGCAGCGGCCAGGCCGGTTTGTAGCTTTCGAGCCGGGCAACGGCGCGCGGCGACAGAGCCAACATGCCATGCGCCGCCTCGCCGCCCAGGACCTTCTGCCAGGACCAGGTGACGACATCGAGCTTCGCATAGGGCAGCGTCATGGCGAATGCGGCGGAGGTAGCGTCGCAGATTACCAGCCCCTCGCGGTCCTGCCCGATCCAGTCGGCGTCGGGCAGCCGTACGCCGGAAGTCGTGCCGTTCCAGGCCAGCACCAAGTCCCGCGCGGGATCGATCTGTTCGAGGTCGGGCAGGCTTCCATACGGCGCCGACAGCACCTGGGCATCGGCCAGCTTGAGTTGCTTGACGACGTCGGTCGCCCAAGCCTCGGAGAAGCTTTCGAAGGCCAGGATATCCACGCCGCGAGCGCCGAGCATGGACCACATGGCCATCTCGACCGCGCCGGTGTCGGACGCGGGAACGATGCCGAGCACCCAGTCCTGCGGCAGGCCCAGGATGGCGTGGGACCGGTCGATGACCTCCGCCAACTGCGCCTTTGGCCCGGCAGCGCGATGGCTGCGGCCCAGCAGCGCACCGGAAAGCGCATCCAGTGTCCAACCGGGCCGCTTGGCGCAGGGGCCGGATGAAAAGTTGGGATTGGCCGGGCGCAGATGCGGCTTGGCTATCGCCGACGCGGCGTCGAGTGCGAGCGTCATGTTCGCTCTCCCTTTCAGAAGAGAAGCGTCCCGGTGGGGGGACGTGGCCCGCCACTAGACTTAGCCACGAGTTCCCCTCCAGGCAAGGCGGCCTGGATCGACGGTGACGCCATGCCCGAGCGGGCCATGCCCGGCGCCGAACCCGGGCGCTGCCAGGATGGCTGCATGAACGTAGGCGTTGCCGCGCCGAACCGCTTCGGACAGCCGCATGCCCTGCGCCAGCCCCGTTGCGACCGCGCTGGCTAGCGTGCAGCCGGTGCCATGGGTATGGCGCGTGTCGATGCGGGGGGTTTCGATCACCTCGATATGGCCGGGAGTTGCCAAAAGGTCCTGCACCACCGCCCCGGAAAGATGACCGCCCTTCAGCAGCACCGCGGGCGTACCAAGGTCGAGCAAAACCTGTGCCGCATGGCTCGCGGTGGGAAGGTCGGTGATCACCAGACCTGTCAGCGCCTCGGCCTCCGGGATATTGGGGGTCAGCAGGGTCGCGAGCGGCAACAGGTCGTGCCGCATCGCCGTCACGGCCGCATCGTCCAGCAAATGCGCACCGCCCTTGGCGACCATCACGGGATCGACCACTAAAGGCACGCTGGCGGCGTATTGTCGGAGCGTCGCCGCTACCGCCTGCACCACATCAGCGCTGCCGAGCATTCCGGTCTTGATTGCGTCCGCGCCGATGTCGTCCAGCACGACGGCCATCTGCAGGCGCACAAAGTCCGGCGGCACCGGCAGAACCCCGTGCACCCCCAAGGTGTTCTGCGCCGTCAACGCGGTGACTGCCGTGGCCGCGTAGCCGCCCAGCGCCATCACCGCCTTGATGTCTGCCTGAATACCCGCGCCGCCGCCAGAGTCGGAACCCGCGACGATCAGTACACGGCCGAGAGATGAATCGTTCACGCGGTCTCGTGCGCTGCCAGCAGGATCGTTTCACTTAGCTGCGCGACAATGCGGTTCACCATCGCCTCGTCCTCGCCCTCTGCCATCACGCGCAACACCGGTTCGGTGCCGCTCATGCGCAACAGCAACCGGCCGGAGTTGCCCAACTCGGCCTCTGCCTCGGCGACCGCAGCCAAGACGTGTGGGTCCTTCAGCGGCGAACGACCGGTGAAGCGTATGTTCCGCAGCACCTGCGGCAGCGGGTCGAACAGCTTGCACACTTCGCTCGCCGGACGACCCTGTTTGACAAGCACTGCAAGGATCTGCAGGGCCGCGACCAAGCCGTCGCCCGTGGTGGCGTAGTCGGACAAGATCATATGGCCGGACTGCTCGCCCCCCACATTGATGCCGCTGGCGCGCATGCGTTCGGCGACGTAGCGGTCGCCAACCTGGGTGCGATGCAGCGTCAGGCCCTCCGTCGCCAGAAAGCGCTCGAGACCCAGGTTGGACATGACTGTCGCCACCACGCCATCTCCGGTCAGGCGCCCGGCTCGTCCCCAATACTGCGCGATCACTCCCAGAATCTGATCGCCGTCCACGATCTCGCCCCTTTCATCCGACAGCAGCAACCGATCGGCGTCGCCGTCGAGCGCCAGGCCGAGGTCGGCACCGTGCTCCAGCACCTTGGCACAGAGAAACGAAGGCTCGGTGGAGCCGCAGCCGCTGTTGATGTTGAACCCGTCTGGCTCCACGCCCACCGGAATGATGGTGGCGCCGAGTTCCCATAGCACGGTTGGCGCCACGCTGTAGGCCGCGCCATTGGCGCAATCCACCACGATCCTGAGCCCGGTGAGCGTCACGCCGCGCGGAAAAGTGCCCTTGGCGGCCTCGATATATCTGCCCCCTGCATCGTTCAGCCGGACGGCACGGCCCAGTTTCGACGGAGCAGCCAATTGGGCAGACCGGTCGGCTGCCATCAGCATCTCGATGTCCAGCTCGGTCTGATCGGACAGCTTGAACCCATCGGGGCCGAACAGCTTGATGCCGTTGTCCTCAAACTGATTATGCGACGCCGAGATCATCACGCCGAGGTCAGCACGCAGGCTGCGGGTCAACATGGCAATCGCCGGCGTCGGCAAAGGACCGACCAGGATGACGTCCATGCCCGCCCCGATGAAGCCGGCAACCAGGGCGGGCTCGATCATGTAGCCCGACAGGCGCGTGTCCTTGCCGATCACAACCTGGTGCCGATGGTTGCCGCGCACGAATATCAATCCGGCGGCCTGGCCCAATTGCAGCGCCGTCTCCGCCGTCATCGGGTCCACGTTGGCCTTGCCGCGGATCCCGTCCGTGCCGAACAGACGTCTGCTGGTCGTCATAATAATCCTCAAAAATATGCGTTAAACCATAGTTCAGCCGGCCAGCCCCTGCCAGACACGGACGGCCTGAACCGTCGCTGCAACGTCATGCACCCGCAGGATTGAGGCGCCCTGAGAGATGGCGAACAAACCCGCCGCGATCGAGCCGGCCCCGCGCTGTTTCGGATCAACCACGCCGCCCATCGTGCCAATGAAATGCTTGCGTGATACCCCAACGACGATCCGGCAACCCAACCCTAACAAGATCGATAAACGTTGCAATAAGATTATGTTTTGCTCGGCTGTCTTGGCAAAGCCGATGCCGGGGTCGATTGCAATTTGCAGCCGATCGACACCCGCGGCCTGCGCCGTCGCGATCCTGGCGGCCAGTTCGGCGAAAACCTCGCTTGCGACGTCATCATAGATCGCCTGCGCCTGCATCGTCGCCGGCGTGCCTCGCATGTGCATCAGCACGGTCGGACAACCACGATCGGCGATCAGCGGCGCCGAGGCGGGATCATGGGACAACGCCGAAACATCGTTGACTATGGTGGCCCCGGCGTCGAGCGCTGCCATCATGGTGTCGGCGTTCCGGGTGTCCACCGAAAGCGGCACACCGCGACCGGCAAGGCTGGCGATGACCGGCAGTATGCGGCGTTGCTCGTCTTTTGCAGCAACCGGCTTAGCACCAGGGCGGGTCGATTCGCCGCCGATATCAAGGATGCCGGCCCCGTCTGCAATCATTTGCCGACCGGCTGCAGTCGCGTCGGCCGCGAGCACGGTATTGCCACCGTCGCTGAAGCTATCGGGCGTGACGTTCAAAACGCCCATCACGATCGGACCAGCGTCCAGACCAGCCCATCGAGGCAGCCCGGATAGCATCGCGTCTCGGATGCGGGATCGGACATCCAATGAACTCGACATGCCGCTCATAAAAACGGCCGGCGCCACATCGTGGCGCCGGCCGATTTCCTAGTGATGCCAACTCTAGCCAGGCTGCGGCGCCGGGCCAAGGCCACCAGTCGGCGGCGGCGACGCCGGACGTCCAGAGGACGGCACAGAAGCACGCCGGTTCTCCGCCGCCGGCTCATCCACCACCTTCTTGATTACGGGATCACCGCGCAACACGGTCCGGATATCCTCGCCAGACAGCGTCTCGTACTCCAGAAGACCACGCGCCAGACGGTGCAAGTCTTCCAGACGCTCGGTCAGCAAGGCCTTCGCACCACCATAGGCGTTGTCGATGATCGACTTTATCTCGCCATCGATCTCCCGGGCAGTAACCTCGGACACGTTCTTGTTCTGCGTTACCGAGTGGCCGAGGAACACCTCCTGGCTGTTGTCGCCATAGGCGATCATGCCAAGCTTGTCGCTCATGCCCCATTCGGTAACCATCACCCTGGCGATATTGGTCGCCTGCTTGATGTCCCCTGCAGCGCCGTTCGAGACCTTATCACGCCCGAACACCAACTCCTCGGCGACCCGGCCGCCCATTGCCATCTTCATGCGGGCCAACAGGCGGGCCTTGCTCTCGGACAGGCGATCGCCTTCAGGCAGACTCATCACCAAGCCCAGCGCACGGCCGCGCGGGATGATCGTCGCCTTGTGCACCGGATCGCATTCGGGGTCGTTGATGGCGCAAAGGGCATGACCGGCCTCGTGGTACGCGGTCATGCGCTTCTCGTCCTCGCTCATAACAAGCGACCGGCGTTCGGCGCCCATCATGACCTTGTCCTTGGCGTGTTCGAACTCGGACATCGCCACGACCCGCTTGCCAAGCCGAGCCGCAAGCAATGCTGCCTCGTTCACCAAGTTGGCAAGGTCCGCACCGGAGAAGCCCGGCGTGCCGCGAGCGATCACCTTGGGATCAACGTCGCTGGCCAACGGCACCTTGCGCATGTGAACGCGCAGGATCTTCTCGCGGCCATTCACGTCGGGGTTCGGCACAACGACCTGCCGGTCAAACCGGCCTGGACGCAGCAGGGCCGGGTCCAAAACGTCCGGACGGTTGGTCGCGGCAATGAGGATGACGCCCTCATTGCTCTCGAAGCCGTCCATCTCGACCAGCATCTGGTTCAGCGTCTGCTCACGCTCATCGTTGCCGCCGCCCAGCCCGGCACCGCGATGCCGGCCCACAGCGTCGATCTCGTCGATGAAGATGATGCAAGGCGCGTTCTTCTTGCCCTGCTCGAACATGTCGCGCACCCGGCTCGCGCCGACGCCCACGAACATCTCTACGAAGTCGGAACCCGAGATGGTGAAGAACGGCACGTTCGCCTCGCCAGCGATGGCGCGGGCCAACAACGTCTTACCGGTGCCCGGCGGTCCCACCAGCAACACGCCCTTAGGGATTTTGCCGCCGAGGCGCTGGAACTTCTGCGGGTCCTTCAGGAACTCGACAATCTCCTGCAGTTCGGACTTGGCCTCGTCGATGCCGGCGACGTCGTCGAACGTCACCCGGCCCTGCTTCTCCGTGAGCAGACGGGCGCGGGACTTGCCGAAACCCATGGCCCGCCCGCCGCCTGACTGCATCTGGCGCATGAAGAATACCCAAACGCCGATCAGCAGCAGCATCGGGAACCAGCTCAGCAGGTAATGCAGCAGAGGATTGTCGCTCTCCTCCGGCTTGGCGATGACCCGCACGCCCTTGTCGGTCAGACGGCTGACCAGCGCTGGGTCTTCTGGCGTATAGGTCTGGAAGGTGCGTCCGTCGGTCAACTGGCCCGAGACCGTGCGACCTTGGATCAGCACGTCACGAACGCGGCCACCATTGACGTCGCCGATGAAGTCGGAATAGGCGACCTGGGTCGCGGTACGCTGCGTGCTTCCGGGCTGGAACAGATTGAACAGCACCACGAGCAGCAGGGCGATTATGACCCAAAGCGCTAGATTTCGGCCGAAATTGCTCATCATTTGATCCTGGCGATCCAGTCATCTCACCCGGGCCTGGGCGCAGTCGGAGCGATCCCGGTATATTTGTTCCCGGCCTAATATAGGCCGGCGCCGCTTAACAGAACCTCAACATAGTGCGCCCACGCCGCCTGCACATCCCCACCCATTCATGCCGCCACGAATGGCGCAGGCGCGGCCGGACGGGACGGGCAGAACACGATCGGCACGGCGCGGCAGCTCTTTCTATCAGGATAGGACAAATGCGGCACGGCAAACAATGCGTGACTGCATCGGATTGCCGGTAATGTGCATAAAAGTGCGGCTGGCAATTCGGACCAGCGCCGCAGCCGCGCCGCGTCTTCGCCAAGCGGCCCGATCATGCCGCTATCCGGCGGGGTTGCCAGCAGGCGGAACCGCCCGTCCCACCGGGCTCCTCGCTGCGCTAGGACCGCAGGCGCCTGAGCCGCCGCCTCGCGCCCAACCAGCCATCCGCCCGGTATCGGCAGGATTACCGCGCCGTGCAGGGTTGCTGGCCGCAGCCGCGCGGCCAGGCGCGCCACGGCGGCCCTCCCTGGCGGGTGACGCGCGCCAGACACGGTCCAGAGCAGGGCGGACAACGCCGCCGCGCTGATCATTGACCCGGTGATCACGGCAATGCCGGTGGGCAGCAGGCTGACGACGCGCGCCAGCTCGTCTGCAACAAGGCCCTCCTGCCGATGACGCGCCAAACCGTGCCGCTGGGCCTCGTAGCAGAGATCTGGCACGGGCACGGCAGCGGCTTCGTGGAACGCGGCACGAAGCTGCGCGCGTGGTGTTGTGAGATCGCTGTTGGACGGGTCCTCGACCCAGGCCGTCCCCGCGTCCCGCAAGGTAGCGCGCAGCCGGCCTGGCAGGACAGGCAGCAGGGGACGCAGCACGCGGACCGTGTCGCCATGGCTTACCAACGCCATGCCGGCGAGGCCGGCCGGTCCGCTGCCGGCTTGACGTCGGAGCAACAGGGTCTCCGCCTGGTCCTGCGCGTGCTGCGCCACGAGCAGGTCGGCTAAGCCCGCGTCCCGGCACGCCGCTTCCAGCGCGGCATAGCGCGCGACCCGGGCGCGTTCGGCCAACGCCGGCCCATACGCCAGACCCAGGGGCGGCAGCACTCGGGCGGGGATGTCGAGCGCGGCAAGCCGGGTCACTGTCAGGGCAGCCTCGGACGCCGACTCGGGACGCAACCCATGATCGACGATCAGCGCGGTCGCCTGGCCCCAGCGTGCCAGCAGCAACGCCAACGCCATGCTGTCCGCGCCGCCGGATACCGCCACTGCGACCTGGCGATCGGCGCCGAACGGCCCCACCGCCGCCATCAGTGCCGCAAACTCCAATGCCGAGACGGGCCTATGGGTCAGGGGCAGCCAGAGCGGCCTCGGGCGGCGGCGGCGCTTTCCCGCACATTCGGGCGGGGTGCGGGAAATTCGGCCCGCAGCCTATCCAAGGCGCCACAAGCATTGGCCCGATCGTTCAACCCGCCCATCGCATTCGCCAGACCCAACAATGCTTCCGGTGCCCGCGACCCAGTGCGGGAGCGATTATAAGCGTCGTCATAGGCCACCGCGGCGCCCGCATAGTCCCGCTTGCCCATTAGCGCCTGCGCCAGCAGGAACTGCGCATCGCCGGCGCGTGTGGCGCTTCGCCCGCCGGCCAGCACCTCGCGCGCCGCTGCCTCGGCGACGGCATAGTCGCGCCGGGCCAAGGCGGCATTGCCCTCCTGCATCGCAAGCTCGGCCGGCCGGCGGCCAGACGGCGCGGGGCTGCCGGACGGGCTCGGCGTCGGCGCCGGCGAACCCGGAGCCGCCGCCGTGTTCTGCAGGCGGAAGTTGAGGTCGGCAACCTGCTTGGCTAGGTCGTCCGACTGCCGGCGAGAGGTGTTCGCCTGCTCGTCAAGCTGCCCGCGCAGGCGGCGCACGTCGTCTTCGAGCTGCGTGACGCGATCCAGGAGCTGGGCGGCGATCTCGCTGCCGCCATCCCCACCCCGGCGCGTTGGCGGCGGCAGCGACGGCCCGCCGCGCTGCGACTGCAGCCCCTGCAAGTCGCGGCGCAGCTCCAGGATCTGGTTCTGCAACGCGATCGCCTCGCGGCTGTCCATCTGCGCCCGCGCCGGTCCAGCACACGCCAGGCCGACCGCAAGAGCAATCATGCTAACCGAAAGCCGCATCGGCCTAGCGAACCGACGTTGTAGCGTTCCGGTTTTGCGAATAGGCCTGGTCGTCCGAGCCGACCGCTGTCGGGCGCTCCTTGCCGAAGCTGACGGCCGTGATGCGCGCCGAGGACGTGCCGCGGGCCACCAGATAGTCGCGCGCGGCATTGGCGCGGCGCTGGCCGAGGGCGAGGTTGTACTCGGTCGTGCCGCGCTCGTCGCAGTTGCCGGCCATCTGGATGCTGGACTGCGGATAGCGGGCCAGCCACCCCGACTGCCGATCGAGCGTGGACCGCGCATCCCCGCTCAATGACGAGCTGTCGAGTACGTAGAATACCCGGTCGCCGACGTTGGCAACCAGGTCCTCCTGGCTGCCCGGCGTGACGCCCGCCGTGCTGGCCGTGGCGCCTGACCCGGTAGCGGCGCCGCTCGTCGTCGGCTTGTCGGCGCAGGCGCCCAGCATGGCGACGGCCGCGAGGACGCCGATAATCTTGAGCTTCATGGTGCTACTTTCCCTGCATGCCTGGCTGCGCCGGATGGCCCCGCCCCCAGGTCGTTCCACTTTCCAGCGCGTTACGCCGCTGCCGAGAGCGGGTCAAGCGTGCTGGCACTCACAGGCCGGCATGACAGCACGGCGCTTCAGGCCAAAATCGGCGACCAGGCGGGGTCGGAGGCGTCGGTCGGGGTGGTCACCACGCGCTCGTTGAAGCCGGTGATGTCGATGGACACCAGCCGGGAGGAGTAGCCGCCGCCGCTGCGGTCGCGCGCCGGGCTTTCGCGGTAGAACATCAGCACGCGGCCGTTGGGGGCGAAGGTCGGCCCCTCGACGGAGAAGCTTTCCGACAGGATGCGCTCCCCCGACCCGTCCGGCCGCATGACGCCGATGGCAAATGTGCCGCCGGTCAGCCGGGTGAAGGCGATCAGGTCGCCGCGCGGCGACCACACCGGGGTGGCGTAGCGGCCGCGGCCGAAGCTGATGCGCCGGACGCCGCCGCCGCTGGCGTCCATGATGTAGAGCTGCTGGTCGCCGCCGCGGTCCGAGTTGAAGACGATCTGCGTGCCGTCCGAGCTGTAGCACGGGCTGGTGTCGATCGCGCCGCCGGTGGTCAGCCGCCGTTCGCGCCCGCCGCCCAGGCCGACGGCGATGATCTCCGATCCGCTGCCTCGGGCGACCGACATGATGATGGTGTTGCCGTCCGGGCTGAAGCGCGGGGCGAAGGTCATGCCGTCGTACTCCCCGAGCACCCGCTGGGTGTTGGTGCCGAGGTCGAAGGTGTACACGCGCGGCCGGTTGTTCTGGTACGACATAAAGACGATCTGGTCGCGTGTCGGGTGGAAGCGCGGGGTCAGCGCCAGCCACGTGCCGTCCGTCAGGAAATGGTTGCCCTCGCCGTCCTGGTCCATGATCGCCAGGCGCTTCACCCGGCGGTCGCGCGGCCCGGTGCCGGCGACATAGACCACGCGGGTGTCGAAATAGCCCTTCTCGCCCAATAGGCGCTCGTAGATCACGTCGCTGATGATGTGCGCGATGCGGCGCCAGTTGGCGGTCGTGGTGGTGTAGGCGGTGCCCTGGATCTGCTGGCCCGGCAGCACGTCCCACAGCCGGAACTCGACCCGCACGTTGCTGCCGCTGCCCTCGACGCGGCCGGTGACCAGCGCCTGCGCGCCCACCGCCTTCCAGTTCTGGAAGTTCGGCTTGTCGCCGCCATCGCCGTTGCCGATCTGCGCCGCCTGGCTGATCGGGCGGAACAGGCCGGACCGGCCGAGGTTATTGGTGATCACGCCGGTCATGTCCGCGCCGAGCTGGGTGCCGGTGAAATTCGGGATGGCGATCGGGATTGGCGCCGTGCGGGCGCGGTCCACGGTGATCTCCGGCTGCTGGTTGTCCTGGCCCACGCCTTGGGCCCGTGCCGTAAGCGGCATGGCCGACACCGCCATGCCGGCCAGCAGGCTGCGGCGGCGGATAAGTGCGTGCAGTGGGTTCATGCTGGTTTCTTCCATTCGGGCGACCGTTCAGGGCCGGAACGTGATTTCAAAGGTGCGGTTCTGCCCCTTCAGCGCGCCCGGCAACGGAAGCTGGGCGCATTGCGGATCGAGCGCCGCCCGCCTGGCGCGCTCGGCGAAAGCCCGCGCGACGCCGCTGCCGGTGCGGGACGCGTCGTTGGCGGAGACGTCCGCCACGCGAATCGTCCCGGTCGGGTCGGTGGTCACCACCAGGCGCACCGTCTGCTTGTCGTAGTTAAGCGCAGTCCGGTCGCCGGTCCAGCACTCCCGCAGCCGATCGCCGATGGCCCGGCGCATGTCGCCGGTGAGCAGCGCGTTGTCCAGGCCAGTCGGGCTGCCGCCGCCGGGCGCGCCGCCGCGGGCCGGGGCCGGGTGGGTGCGCGGCGGCTCCTTGCTGGCCTGCTGGGCGCGCAGCCGGTCCAGCGTGCTCTCCAGCGCCTTGCTGTCCGGCGCTGGGTTGCGGACCGGATTAGGCTGGCCCGTGGTGCTGTTGGTTGGCGGCACTGGGATCGGAGCCGGCGGCGCCGGACGGGGCGTTGGCGGGGTGGGCGGCGTCGGCTGCGGCGCGGCGGGTGGCGGTGGCGTGGGCGGACGCGGTGCCGGAGGCGTTGGCTGTGGCGGCGTGGGCAGCGGCGCCGGCGCTATCTGTTCCGGCGCAGGTGGCATTGGCGGTGCGGGCGGAGGTGGTCGTGGCGGCGCGGGTGGAAGCAACACAGGCGGGGCCGGCACCGGCGTTGGCGGTGAAGGAGGCGGAGCCGGCTTGGACGGCGGTGAGGGCGCAGGCGGAGTGGGGAGCGGCGGTTCCGGAGTTGGTGGCGCGGGCGCGGCGGCCGGTGCCGGAACTGGCGAAGGGGTGGGCGCGAGGGTCGGGGCGCGCTGGACCGGGGTTGGCGCCGGCTCGAACTCGACGGTCACGATCGTCTCCTCGACGGGCGGCTCCGGCGGCAGGCGCGCAGGCAGGACCACGACGATCGCAAACAGCACCGCGAGGTGGGCCAAAAAGGACAGCGCGCCGCCGCTGCGCAGGGTCGGAGTCATCGCGGCGGCGGACGGCCCAGACGCCTCAGCCGCGGCCCGGGCGGGTCGCGGCGGCGGCTGGCGGCGGCTGACTGCTGGGTTGCGGCGCCGTCCCGGGCTTCGCAGCCGCTGCCGGGCCGCCGGTCTGCTCGGCCAGCAATGCGACCTTGGTGAAACCGCCCTGCGTAATGGTTGCCATCACCTCCAGCACGCGCCCATAGGCGATGCCCTTGTCGCCGCGCACGAAGATGCGGCGGTCCGGCTTGTTGTCCGAGATCGCCTGCAGCTTGCTGACCAACTCCGGCAGGGTCGCCTCGGTATCCTGCAGGTAGATCTTGCCCTCGGCGTTCACCGAGACAGTGAGCGGGTCCGCGTCCTGGTTCAGCGGCGCGGCGCTGGTCTTCGGCAGATCGACCGGCACGCCGGACGTCATCAAGGGTGCCGCGACCATGAAGACGATCAGCAGCACCAGCATCACATCGACCAGCGGCGTCACATTGATCTCGGCGAGCGGCCGGTAGCGGCCTTGCCTCCGCTCCCGGGCCCGACTGGACAGCGGCGCGGCCATGCTCAGGCCCGCTCTTCGGACTGGCGGGACAGGATGGCGGCGAACTCCGACCCGAAGCCCTCCATGCGGGAGGCGAAGCGGGACAGGTCGTTGCTGAGCTTGTTGTAGGCCAGCACGGCCGGGATCGCCGCCACCAGGCCGATCGCGGTGGCGAACAGCGCCTCGGCGATGCCGGGCGCCACGACGGACAGGTTGGTGTTGCGGCTGGTGGCGATCGCCGAGAAGCTGCGCATGATGCCCCACACCGTGCCGAACAGCCCGATGAACGGCGCGGTGGCGCCGACGGATGCCAGGAACACCATCCAGCGCTCCATGCGGTCCATCTCGCGCTGGATGGTGACCGCGACCGTGCGGTCCACGCGGTCCCGCACGCTGCCGCGGCTCATGTCGGCGCCGGCTACCCGGGCGCTGCGCTTCCACTCGCCCATGGCCGCGCCGAACACCGCGGCGAGCGGATGGGTGGGCTTGGCGCCCTCGCCGTCGTACATCTCGTCCAGGCTGCCGCCGGACCAGAAGCGGTCCTCGAAGCCGTCCGCCGCCCGGTTGGCCCGGCGCAGGGTCATGACTTTCTCGAACACGATCGCCCAGACCCACACGCTGGCGAGCAGCAGCAGAATCAGGACGGTCTTGACCACCAGGTCCGCCTGCAGGAACAGCCCGACAATCGACATGTCGCCGCCCGTCGCCAGGTTTGCCGCATCCACCGCACGATCCAAGTCAGAACCCCTTACGTTTGTTCGCCAAGCGCCGCGCGCCAACGATCCGGTATCCGCGCCGGCCGGCCATCGGTTTGCCGCACGCAGGCCAGCTTGACGCGCAGGGCCGCCATCGGCTGTTCCGCGACCTCGAACCGCTGCTGCACCTTTACGGACGCGCCCCCCATCGCCCATGGGCCCGTGACCACGACGATCTCATCGTCGAGCCGTGCTGGCCGCAGATAGTCTATTTCGGCGCGGCGCACCACGAAGAATAGCCCATGCGCGGCAGCAAGCTCCGCATGCGGGGCGCCAGCCTCCCGCAAGGCCTCGGTCCGGACGCGCTCGGCAAAGGCCAGATAGCGCGAGTGATAGACCATGCCGCCAGCGTCGGTGTCCTCGTAATAGACCCGCAATTTCAGCCGGTAATTTATCATTCCGGAGGCGCCGGATCGGCGGCGTGGTCGCGCAGCAGGTCCAGTTGCGGCTGCGTGCTCAACGGCGTCAGGCCCAAATGGCGCCATCCCGCCTCGCCCAGCATGCGGCCGCGGCTGGTGCGCAGGATCATGCCTTCTTGGATGAGATAGGGCTCGATCACATCCTCCAGCGTATCGCGCGCCTCGGCCAGGGCGGCGGCCAGCGTCTCGACTCCGACCGGGCCACCGGCGTGGTGCTCGGCGATGCGGCGCAGGTAGCGGCGGTCCATGGCGTCGAGTCCCAGGCGGTCCACCTCCAACCGGGTCAGCGCCGCGTCGGCCATCGTGCGGTCCACCGGGTCCTGCCCCTCGACGGTCGCGAAGTCGCGCACCCGGCGCAGCAGGCGGCCGGCGATGCGCGGCGTGCCGCGGGACCGGCGCGCGATCTCCGCCGCACCCTCGGCGGTCAAGTTGAAACCGAGCTTCTCGGCGCCGCGCGCGACGATCAGCTCCAGCTCGGCGAAGGTGTAGAAAATCAGCCTGAGCGGGATGCCGAAACGGTCGCGCAGCGGCGTCGCCAGCAGCCCGGCCCTGGTCGTGGCACCCACCAGGGTGAACGGCGAGAGGTCGATGCGCACGCTGCGCGCCGCCGGGCCCTCGCCGATGATGAGATCTAATTGAAAATCCTCCATCGCGGGATACAGCACCTCCTCGATGGCGGGCTGCAGCCGGTGGATCTCGTCGATGAACAGCACGTCGCGCGGCTGCAGGTTGGTGAGGATGGCGGCGAGGTCGCCGGCGCGCTGGATGACAGGACCGGAGGTCGCACGGAACCCGACGCCCAGCTCGCGCGCCACGATCTGCGCCAGCGTCGTCTTGCCGAGGCCCGGCGGCCCGTGCAGCAGCACGTGGTCCATCGCCTCGGCCCGGCCGCGCGCCGCCTGGATGAAGATGCGGAGGTTCTCGCGGCTCGCCTTCTGGCCGATGAACTCGGCCAGCGTTTGCGGGCGGAGGCTTGCCTCCCCGGTGTCGTCCTCGCCGCGGGCGGGGTCGATGGTGCGATCGTCGCTCATTTGATGGCCAGCTCCCGCAGGCTGTCGCGGATCACCTGGTCAATCCCCGCGGCCTCGCCCAGCCCGGCCATGATGCGCACCACGACGGGATAGGCCTCGGACCGGCGGTAGCCGATGTTGACCAGCGCCGAGATGGCGTCCGCCTCCGTGCCGCCCTCGGGCACTGGGATCGAGAATCCCGAGCCCGTCGGCATGGTGCCCGCCTTGTCCCGGAGTTCGCTCAGCAGCCGGATGGCGAGCTTGGCGCCGACGCCGGGCGCCCGGGTCAGGCTGGCCCGGTCGCCGGCGGCGATGGCATTGATCAGGTCGTGCGGCGAGAGTGCGGACAGGATGTTCAGCGCAACCTTGGCGCCGACGCCCTGGATGGTGAGCAGCAGGCGGAACCAGTCGCGCTCCGCTGTATCGGTGAAGCCGTAGAGCACGATGGCATCGTCCCGCACATGCGTCTCGATCAGCAGGCGCGCGGTGGCGGGCGACGCCGGCAGGGCCGATAAGGTGCGGGTCGAGGCTTGGACCAGGTAGCCCACCCCGTTCACATCGACGATGCAGCTCCCGGCGTCCAACGCATCGACCCGGCCGTGCAGCAGCGCGATCACGCCATGATCGTCCCGGCGACGACGCGGAGGCGGGTGGCGCGGTGGTGCGCGTGGCAGATCGCGACGGCCAGCGCATCGGCGGCGTCCGCCCGACGCAGCGTGGCCCCGGGCAAAAGGCGGCGGACCATGAGCGCCACCTGTTCCTTGCTGGCACCGCCGGTACCGACCACAGCTTGTTTTACCCCCATTGCGCCGTACTCGGCGACCACGATTCCCGCCATCGCCGGGGCGAGCAGCGCCACGCCTCGGGCATAGCCGAGCTTCAGGGTCGCGGTGCCGTTGCGGTTCACGTAGGTTTCTTCGACCGCAGCCTCGTCCGGACGGTGCTCCAGAAACAGCAGGGTGAGCGCGTCGTGCAGGAATTTCAGGCGGTGCGGCACGCTGTGGGTGTTGTCGGTGGCGATCACCCCGTCCGCGACGTGGCGTAGCCGGTTGCCATGCACGTCGATGACGCCCCAGCCGGTGAAGCGCAGCCCGGGGTCGATGCCCATGAGACGGGCCATTAGGCCGATAGCGCCTGCATCACGCCGTCGGGGATGTCGAAATTGGCATAGACGTGCTGCACGTCGTCGTTGTCCTCCAGCGCGTCGATCAGCTTCATCAGGCTTGTGGCACGCTCCTCGTCGAGCATTACCGACGTGCTGGGCCGCCAGTCGAGTTTTGCGCCCGCGGGCGGGCCGAACCGCGCCTCCAGCGCATCGCGCACCGCGTGCCAGTCGTCCGGGGCGCAGGTGATTTCGTGCCCGTCCGTGCCGCTCTCGACGTTGTCGGCCCCGGCCTCGATCGCTGCCTCCAGCATGGCGTCGGCGGTGGCGGTGGCGGGCAAATATTCGATAACGCCTAGTCGCGAAAACATGAAGCTGACGGAGTTGGTTTCGCCCATGGCCCCGCCGTGCTTGTTGAAGGCGGCGCGGACGTCGGAGGCGGTGCGGTTACGGTTGTCGGTCAGCGCCTCGACGATGACGGCGACTCCGGCGGGGCCGTAGCCCTCGTAGCGCACGTCCACGTAGTCGTCGCCGCCGGCAGCGCCGGTCGCCTTCTTCACCGCGCGCTCGATGGTATCGCGCGGCATGTTGGCGACGCGCGCCTCCGCCATGGCGGTGCGGAGCCGGGGATTGGTCGCGGGATCGGGCAAACCAGTGCGGGCGGAGACGGTGATCTCGCGGATCAATTTGGCGAACTGCCGGGCGCGCCTGGCGTCCTGTGCGCCCTTGCGGTGCATGATGTTCTTGAACTGGCTATGGCCGGCCATCGCCTCGACTCTATCGTTGTGGACTCGGCGTCCGGTGTAGCAGCCATGACACGGTGTTGGAACCTGTGCCGAAACGCGGGGGGAGTGGGTGGGCTACGGGCTGGTGTGGCATGGAGAGGCTGGTCATCTTGCTCATCATCCATCGGCCGCCGGCGATCTTACCCCAGACAACTCAGTCGACGATGAGGCCGTCCTGCTTCTCGGCAGTGATGGAAGAACTGGCGTAATCAATCTCGTATTCGGCGAAAACACGGGCGTTCGGCTGGTAGAAGTGCCATTCGACCAGCAGCCGCGCCTTGCCCTCGCCTCTATGGAATTGCAGCACTTTGCCCTCGCCCTCCGTCGTCAGTTGAGCCACCGGCTCGTCAAAGCGCCTGATTTCCTGAACACCACTGAGGACAACAGAGGCGCGGGAGTACTCCTCAGTTCCTATATCTGTAATAATGTTCTGAAATTTAAGTTGTAATAAATTTCCTTCCGATAAGCATTTCCCAAGAGATGCATCGTGGAACCGGGTTCTCTCAGCTTTCTCGGTCAAGCTGATCATGGCTTCTCTCCTAATGGAATGTGTCAGACATCGCTCCCGCAAGCAGGCGTTGTGCTCCCAATTAGGTCATTTCGGGAAAGACCTCGACGCTCAGTCCGACGCCGAGGCGGCCCATTCTCAGCAAATCGGCCGGCGCAAGGCTGTCCCCAATGTTGGTGCGGCCGGGAAGGTGCACAAACAAACTGATGCGCCCACCGCTGGCGAGCAGGTTGCCTACGAACTCTGCCGCAGCCTCGAGCCTCTCTAACAGCTCCACGACAGTTTCGAAAAAATGTCGGTGCCCAGCGATTCTTTCGGGAAAGCCCAGTATGTATCCCGGTTTATGCCTGGTAGCGGCGTCTCTATCGGCGTGCGCCGAGGTTGCCCGGCCTGCCACTTGTAGTCCGGCTGCAGGCCAAGCGCGTTCGTTATGACCTCCAGCTTCTCGTTGGGGTGATGAACTCTCAAGGTCACGTTGTATATTTCTTCGCGAGGCTCATTGGACATTTTGTTTATCTTCTGTCTTTGCCGCGCTGCCCCTTCGGGCGGCCCGAGCCGGTGAAGGCTGTCGCCGGACCATAGTTTGTCCAAGTACTATCTGGATGTTGACTCCATACCTCGTCATTCGGCGAAATCCGAGTGTCGTCGTTGGGTTCAGCACCGATCGCGTCCTTGATCTCCTGGTGATTTCCAGATCATGGGGTTTGGTTGATCGGCCTGGAGCCGGGTGGAGGCCTTGGTGCGCCTTCAGCATCGTTCCCCTCACCCGGCGAGTGCTCCATAACCGATGG
>JAABUS010003612.1_pt1 | contig 24555 bp, 30 predicted proteins | sample 5560161 | NCBI WGS metagenome assembly JAABUS01 (sample SAMN10711885, study PRJNA513376) | rock metagenome | isolation source: Antarctica rocks | place: Antarctica: Victoria Land, Trio Nunatak nord | collected 2016-01-04
TGCGCGGATAGGGGCAGGTCCTGCGTCTATCCGCCGTCGAGAAGCAGAGCAGCTTCCTCGTCTCGGCCATTGCTGTCGGATGCGTTGAGAGGCTCGGTGCCGAGAGTGGAGGATGGACTGCTCGCTGGGGTTGCAGGCAACACATCCTCCCGCACCGCAAACCTGATCCTTGCAGACGACCTTATGTTGGACCTGGCATTCCCACTCATGGACAGTGACTTCGCTGCCCTGTCGTCTCTCATTCAAACGCCCAGTGCGCCGGCGACCAGGGCAGACTGGTTCCTTGCGCCCGAGACGTGGAGGATATCACATAGAGTGGACACCTCGGCCGCTATGCCAGTTGGCAAAGCGACGATAAAGAAGTACGTGGCGGTGCTGCAGTCTTGGTTCGAACGCTGGGTCACCACCGGCAGCAACCCTTTTATTCATCCCTGTCTGTACAGTGCGAACTCCCCGGCGTGCGTGCAGGTCGCGTATGCCACGCTGACTAGCTATATCCATCGGACACCCGCAAACACGGACACCGTCCTCCAAATTGTAGAGGACAGGTCGAACGATTTACTCCGGGAGAACGAGACTATTCTGGACAGGGTTGGCGCGGAGGAGTGGGCCGACGAAGGGGAGCAAGATGTTGACCTGTTCGCGCAGCTAACAAGGCTGCACGCGCTCATGGTCTACCAGATCATCGGCCTCTTCGACGGCGACATCCGCTCCCGCCACGTCGCCGAAGGCCACATGGCCGTCCAGGATAGCTGGGCCGGCAAGCTCTTTCACTCGGCCGCAAAGGCATTGTCAAACACCCACGCCGTTGCCACGCATCTTGTCGGCTGCCTGCCAACGCCGTCCACCTACTCGCAGCAACAGTGGTACCTGTGGATCCTGTCGGAGAGCATCCGCCGCACCTGGCTCGTCGCCGTCAGCCTCTCCCCCGTCTTCTCCGCGCTGCAGCAGCGCTGGTCGGCCTGCCCCGGCGGCGTCATGTACACGAACCGCAGCGGCCTTTGGAATGCCGCGAGCGCCACCGAGTGGGAGAAGCAGTGCTTGGGAACTAACGTGGCGTTCTTGCAGCGCTTCGAGTGCGCGAAGCTCTTTGACGACGCGGAACCCGCGGACATTGACGAGTTCGGCACGGCCATGTTGGACATGACTTTCAATGGAGAATTGTTGGAGAAGTGGAGGGACAGAAGCGGTGGCTTATAGTTACCGAGACACATTTCAAAGCCGTCCTATTGTACATTACTAAGTACTGTACATATGCAACGATTCTTTTTGATATCTATAGGGCCATATGTGTAATACAGAACAGCTTCTCGGCAATAGGAATGAGAACATGAAGTAATATAGTAAGACATTATAGAGATTGATATAGATACTACTATCTCTACTCTACCCTAAGACTAGGGGACTAATACTACGTAGTGCCAGTACGATTTATATATATAATGCGATAAGTCCCTATTGTTATAGTTATCTACTAACCGGGATCCTATTCCCACTTCCTTATACTGCTATCTTCAAAAATTTCGTTTGAAGTTCTACAACAATCTCTAAGACCTATCCGAGTCGATGCGATGCATAAACAAAATTGAAAGATTTATAATTCTCGTGGAAAACAACGCACTCAAAGATTCTGGACCAATTATACTGGAGTTCTGCGACTTTGTGGAGCATAACGATGTTTGGCATTTGGCTACGATAGTTATGTCACCATTTTGGCATTCTAGGCTGAAGAAGGAAGTATATCCCTTAGTATTACAACAGAAAACAATTCTTGACTATTATATTCAATTGCAGTAAGCAGGAGCAAGCGAAAGAAGCGAGAGACTTTACAAGTCTCAACTACGTACTAGATAATCTGACCGTTCTGACGCAACTCCCAAAACGAACTCACGAACATGTTTTGAATAACGAGCAAGACCTGGTTCGCAAAAGATATAAAACATAAGCTTAACATATTATTACGAGAGATACATGTAAGGAAGAACTCAATCTCGACAATAAGAAGAAGCTTAATAATATCTTAGAGAGACTGAACGACGAGTCTCTACTTCCTTTTTGATAATGTCCAAGTTGCTGACAGATCTGTAGTTAGCCATAAAAGCCAATGAAGCCCTGACAAAGCCAAGGTCAAAGCCGATGCGAAAGCCAAAGCCAAAGCCAAAGCCAAGGACCGACTCCGAAGATGAGGAGGCTGGGTATCATGAGACTCCGGAGGACGAGGAGGTCGCGTATCATCAGACTTCGGAGGACGAGGAGGTTGAGTGTCATGAGACTTCGGAGGACGAGGAGGTTGGATATCATGAGACTTCGGAGGATGAGAAGAAGGTTGTTTCGCGGAAAGACAAAGAAAAAGAGAGACTGGCTTGTTAGGCTGTCACAACAACGCTGCGTTATTATTGTTCGCTTTTCAGTGTTGCTCACTGCCTGTGTTTATACTCATTCCAATTCTTCCTATGTCGTACTTCTCTATGTGTTGCCTTGCCTAGGGAAAGGAAGTATGCCAAGTGGAAGTATATATTTGCAGTCTCCCTTCCATGAATCTTAGATTATTATAATTCGTATCTTGCTTGGGGCCCTCGCTTGCCTTTTCGCTGCAATATCTGGAACACGCCCTCTTACTGGAACTCCCTGAAACCTAGAAACATAAATTCGCAAATCGAATCTCCTCTTGCATCAGAACAAAGCTAATTTAAGAGCGCTTGCAACGGTCTCCCAGATCTTGCAGTCGCAATAAAGAAACCAATTGTTGAATTACTCGCTACGACGTTTGAATCCGGGTCACGCCTAGTGGATTACTCCAGTCTAGCCGTTTTGGGATGGATTTCGCAAATGGGAACAACCACCCAACCTGCTTGTTCTGGCGTGCCAGCTCGAACATCTCAACATATATAGTATTATATTTTTTAGTTTGTAATGTCTTCAATGGTCTAGTGGTCATGGTGAGCTAGTCGGCGCCATTCTCATCCTCAACAACTAACCATATGTCAGATTTCCGCTTGTCAGTGGGCAAAGCGCGGGAGACCAGGGTTCGATTCGTAAGTAGGGCACACCATTTACACTTACTACGATTCTTACAATTTCACAGCCTGTTGGAGAGAAACATCTCAAATTAATTTTATTAAATCTTTGTCGTGGGTTCGTTCTCTCTCGATTTTCTAATTTCCCCAGGATAATCTATTTTCCAGGTTCTTGAAGCCAGGGTATTTCTCAAACTCGGCGAGTCAAGGCAGCAGCGCTCTCGGTAGCGCTCTCGAATGGTTTGAAGATTACCGATCAATAGCGTACGAATACAACAGCGTCCAGACCATCTCAAATTGGACGCCTGTTTACGTGCACACCAGATATCCGCGTCTTGAGGCGACGGCGCTTTGCTCCGGCGACTAAGGTACCATCTCATCTATCTTGTCACAAGGCCCAGAATATCTCTCTAAGCTAATACTCGCTCGATGTAAATTTACGCTTCTCAGTCTATATATTAGGTATTTCCGGTGTGTATTCAATGGGAAGCTACTATAACACGAAGACTTCATCTATCCAATGCTTCGGTAAGAAGTGCTTCACCCCTGCCAGCGCATAGGACAGCGTCTGACTAGAACCCTGCCACTTCAATTTCCTTCATGAAAAAGCACACACATGATTGCTGGAGACCACCCAAAGCCGGAAACAAAACCCAGAGTCCTGTGCGCGGGCGTCATCCCCCTCGAGGGGTTCCCATCCCAAGACTGGCCCATCCTCTTACCTACGCCGGGATGATGATCAGGCTGTCGATAGCAACCTGCACCTTCGGCGGCGGAGCCACGCCCTTGATACCATAGCACGAAACATCGATCTGCAGATCCGCAGCATACGAACCGTCAGCGTTTCGGACCGTCCCAACCTGTACTCCTTGTACGCTCTCCAATTGAGTGGGCCCGAAGTGCTTCCATGTGCTGGTCAACTCCGGCGTCTGCACGGCGGCATAGTTGCTGTCGAGCCAGCCGATCTCAATGACGCAGTGCTGAGCCTCCGGATGGGTTTGCCGTGCGTAGAAGGAGATAGTGTACTGTTCCCCCTCGCAAAAACTGATTGGGTTGATAAGTACGGCGGTAGCTCCTGGGGCGGGCATGTTGCCGCTGCCGAAGGCCTTGCCGTCTAGGTTGAAGGAGCTGTTGAGCATTTAGGTTAGCAGATGCGGATCCGGCAATTGATAGCACTTGGGATGGTGCCTAGGGCATCGACTCACGCAAAGCCTCCGTCATAGCCCGGCCCATGCTGTCCGTCATTCTCGAAATCGATTGACGCTGATGACACTAACTTGGTGGTCCAGGGTGGTTCGTTCGTCGTCTTCTGGCTTACTGGAATGGCCGGATTGTTGAATCCCCCATTGCGGAGGTTCAAGTCGATGATTGGTGACGGCGTGCACGTTGGAGGTGGTGGCTTCTCTGTCACAAGGCAAAAGCAGGCCGAAGAGACTCTGCTTGGAAGATTTTGGCACGCAGTTGCGTGGGTTGGGAGTGCAGTGGTGGCAGTATTGACAGTTTTAGTATACGCAGAGCAGAAGGCTGAGATGGAGGAAGTCCGTTGAACAAAAGCTCTATAGCAATTGTCGTGGTTGCAATTAGCGAAGGCTCCGGGAGCTAGAGCGAGACAGATAAGAATATGGGTAACCATGAAGTCCTACATCTTCGGAAATCAGTACGTGTACAGAAGATTGGGCTAGCGTAGGGGACTGCAACACGGGGGACTGAGCAATCAGCACGAAGGTCATCCTTCCCAATATATAGGGAGCTCAAAGGCATTGATTGAATGGCTTCTGGCGTGGCACATTGCTGCACCATCGATCATGCCACTCGCAACAACTAGTAGCTTAAACAGTGTGTGGCATGTTCCGTGGGCTGCTGGCCAGAACCAATTTCTCCTAGAAGGGCAATATGGGGCCAAAGTCGTTCGTATAGCCTGACCACAACTCAACGGTGTGGCCAATTGGGACCTTGCCCTCACGAGGCTTTTGCGCCTCTATACTTTTTGCATGGCCGCAAGCCTGAACTCCCCAGATTCGGATACGTGTTGCTTGAAGACAGGAAGTCGGCCGAAACAGAGAATCACCTGTACGTGGTGTCTGCTACGGACCTGTTGCTTGTCAACAGAGCCAAGTATTTTCCTTACGAGTCCACACGAACTCTATTTCTTCTACGATCGCGAAGTCAACGACCGTCGGCGAACAATGCGCTCGTACACTGTCGTTGTATTGACACAACTCGAATCTCGACGATATTGCTAGACGACGTCCGTCTATGTTGCCTACGATAATACGAGGCTTTGTCGTACCATACGAGGAGGCTTCCGTAGACCGTAGGAGGTTTTAAAAGCTTGCGAAAAAAACGCCGGCACAGATACTTGTTGTACACGATGCCGAAATCTTCGAATTGAGGGCGGGCTTTGTTATAGCTAGATGGAGATATGCCGAGTAGTGAGATATGCCGAGTGATATGCCAAGCAATATCGAGACATTACCAACGTGCAGAGATCTCAGATTCACCCACGTTGTCGACAATGTGCCGATTCGACCAGAAGCAGCGTGCTCATTGACCGGCTTATCTCATCGATTTTGCGATAGCACTGACCGTCGTCGACGGTGAGAGGATGGACAAGTAGTAAAGTAGGCTATAGCTCGAGCAAGGCGAAGGGGTGCCTGACACGAGGTTCTGGAGTCGAGCAGGAGAAAGCGAAAGATGAATACCACAGAGGAATTTGCATTCAGGGTAAGAAGAAAGAGAAGAAAAGAGCTTCAGCGCCGAGACCCACATTTTGCGTCGTGACAGAGGAAGACGGGGATTCCAATAGGAATTTTTGTTGGCTTCAATTGAGCAGAAACGGTAAATAGATACTGCGAATGAGCATTAGAGAAGCTTCTAAATATCAAGCAGAAGGTGCAAATATGCTAGATCAATCGAAAACTCCACACATCCCACGTGGCACCATCCTGGATATCCTATTTAGATAATCCTATGCGCCAACGAGCCTTTTGCAGCATCTACTGGTGATCAATGTCCTGTCGGCGTCATCCTGGCGGTGCCAGGCCTTAAGATGTCTGCCCCCGTATGCTTAGAAACTACACCTGACTCAGACTGGCCGGCGTCCGAAGCTCTCTCTGTCTCGTTATCGTCACTCATGATCTTGGTACGTGCGTCCCCGTGTGCGCTGAACTGCTGGCTTGTTCGGTCCGGACCTGTGCTCTCGCTCACACCACTCATAGAGGTGCTCGACCTGTTGTGCACAAGATCCGGCGTCGGTGGGATAATTGAGTTCCTTCCGCTAGGGTTCAGGAAGCTCGATCCGGTCTCCGAGACGCCTTCACCCATGTCACTGCCCTCTGTGAGGCCGGGATGATCTTGTACGTCTGTCGGTGCGTAGTGGTTCTTCTCAGCCGACTTGTAACCGTCAATAAGGTCGCCCTCTTCATCGGCGTCGTGCGCCAGCTGGAGGCCTTCAACAGCTGCTGCGCACTGTTCTGAGATATTGCGAATGATATCGGCAATAGCGTCTGTCTTGTCGCGAAGGTGTCTGTCTGCGACGTCTGCAATGCTCAGACGGTTCGCACGTTTGGTGCCATCACCAACAAGGGAAGTGAAGAAAGATTGCTCCATGTCTGGGTGAACCTTCTCTGCATCGAGTCCATCGACGGTGCTTCCACGCCAAGATTCATCTGGAGCGCTTAGCATGGCTCGGCCAGCGCCCTCATCGTCAGCCTTGATCTCGTTATCAGCTTCGTCAGCATCACCAAAGCCGTCTTCGACGTAGTCGGAGAGCTCAGGTGTCTTGTTCAGTGAACGAACAATGTGCTCCATATGATGTGTCTGACCGTTGATTAGACTTCGAAGATGCATGACGACTCTCTGCGACTCGTCTCTTGAACGTGAAATGGCTCTGTTAGCGTGTTGCAGAGCAGCAAGCTCCTTGAGATTGCGCTTTCGCTCGCGCTCAAGCTCTTCTGCAATCTCTTGCTGCAGGACAAGCGCTTCAAGTGCATCGTCACGCTGTCTCTCCGTATCTGAAAGACGGAGAGTAAGGCGTGTAGCGTCGTCTTTTTGTTGATCAATAAGAGACATGAGATGGCGGTTCTCACGCTTGTGGGACTCGATTTTAACCTTGAGGTCTTGAGTCTCTTTAGTAAGCTGCTCGGCAAAGGCCTGGAATTTGAGAAACTGTTCAAACTGTCAGACCGGCCGGCGTTTCCAAGGTCTTGCGGAGTGCTTACCTGCTGCTTCCAGCTCTCGAGTTCTTCCACGAGGAAGTTGTTCCTCTTAGTAACCTTGGACAAGTCCATATCCATTCGGCCCTTTAGGTTAATGAAGTCCTGCCAAGCTTCCATTGCATCTCTGGAGTACTGGTTTCGTTCGCGGACAATCTCGTTGAGATGTCTCATTGAGACCTTGGTCATCAACGGCTTCTTCACCGCTCCTCCAAACACCGCTTTGATTCCTGTGTTTCGACCCTAGGAACTTGGTTAGTAGACGTTTACATTTTCGTGTAGCATGCTTACGAGTTTTTCGCACACGTGATCCATAACAGTCATGACTGAGTCTTGGTTCCACCACGAAGGGTTCTCAATGCTCTCGACTTCACCTTTCATGACAATAATCTGGCCCGCCGGTACCAACTTCCCGCCCCCATACGCTGATCGTAGATGATTTGGTACACCTGAAGGCGCAACGTCGCCATTCAGTGCTTGTGTCAAGCGACTGATCATCTTAGCCCTCTGTCCTGAGCTCAGGATAGTTGGGGGACTTGATGTTAGGACAAAGTTGCGATCCAAATCAATTACCAAAGCATCACTGGGAGCGGTGAAGAGCGATTTGCACTCGGAGCTGATACCCAGCATGTATGGGCCGGGTTCCTGGACGAGCTCCCTCGCATGACGTGCATGTACTACAGGTACATAGAGACCGCTCCATTCGTGAACCCGGACGCAGTATCTGATGGTCTCAGATGCGATTGTAAGCATTGCCGGGTAGTGGCTGACGAAGATGATACGCCTAGTGGAAGAAACAGCAGCTTCGATAACACCCACGATGTTCGGTATTGACAGACACGTGAAAAGTGGCCACATGGCGAAATTTTGAAAACCCGTAGGTGACGACGGAAATTGGTAACAAAGCGCGTAATCCTTCATGTCGATACGCACCAAGTCATTCAGCCTTGGTGCTGGAAAGCTCAGTATCCGAGAGACCTCTTCTGCGTGGAAGAGATTGGTAGCCTTGTTCCAGTGAATCCACATCCCTCTCAGATAATCTCCAAGCAGATCGTACAACGGATAGCGGGACAGAAAGCTTAGGCAATAGGGTATCCAGTAAGTGTCGTCCGGAGAGTCAAAATGATCCGACTCGGTCCGTTTTCTGAGGTCTCGAATGGTCTCAGCACGCTTCTCGTCCGCTCTAGACCACACGCGCAACGCGATCCCGTAGAGCGTATGTGACGAGTCCTGCTGGAGTACAAAAGTATGGTGTACACAGTGTGGCTGGCTACGGCCAATGCAGACTTCAACGTCATGGGGAAAGCACGCCTGACAATATTAGCCATGAATTCAGCATTGGGCATCCAAGAATATGAAACCCACCCTCATCGCAGCATGCAATGATCTTGCTATCTCATTGTCCTGGTCAAGCCTTGGGCTACTCCCAAGGATTTCAGGTAGCCAGTATTGGCCAATGGCACCCTTCATGTGGGCAATCTTGCCTTGCGATGCCGCCGGCGCCCTGACCCATTGCGATGGCTCGCGGCCTACACCACAAACCATGTACGCATGGGTGAGAGTTTTAGGCGTCCGTTGATTTGGCTTAATGTTGAGCGTCGACGGTAAAGGCTGGGTGAAACGAGAATGGAGGGAGGATGTTCGACTAGGGATGATGAGCGAGTGGTCGCCATGGTCCCTCGTCGACGACACGGGACGATCGTGAGTGGTAGAGCCAGGTCTTTCGCTTGTTGGAGGACGATTCCAAGGCCTTTCACGAAGGGAAGGACCCATGGTGCTATCGACAAGCCGTCAATTAAGACTCGTAGAACTCTCTCGATCAGGATCAATGGGTTGGGCGGTCCGTGTATTTAATTTAGGCACTGCGTGAACGCGGGCGTAGTATGTACCTTAGGTAAAGAAGTAGTCGCTGCAAGACTTTTGTTTATGCAGAAAATGACGGTTTGATGCAGGATTGATCGCCGCGACCATGCACGAGGATGCAGTAGTGATCTGAGCCGCAAAGCCAAACCTCTACCTCGCGGAAGCCCAGTAAAAGTGCTACAAGGGCAATTGAGAATCTCCCTTGGCGCAAGAGGCGGAGGAACAGAAGAGAGGGGAAGAGGGTTGTATATTCACAAGGAAAGGCCGAGACTTGCAGGAATATTGGCATGAGGGACGGCATTGCTGTGAGAAGCAGCGCGAGAACATGAGTGTGCCTGATATCGTTAGGCCTACGGTCAAGACCAATCAGCGGCTAGTTTCCTGCGGAGAGTCGGGAAGGTTCCCTAGGTGTAGAAGTAAATCATCGGTGGAGCTCTTCTAGCCATTTGAAGCGATGTGATACTGCACCAGCAGGGATTCTCAGCACCACCAAGCCCGAGAGCATGGATCGCCCTTGCGTTGGTGACAAGGAAGCGGGACGCGGAGAGCCAGATGCATTATCTTAGTGTGGGAAGCTCTATCAGAGCCAATTTGGCTGTCGATCATCACCTCCCGCGCTCTCTTCTCGGTCACCGAATCGTGCGACGTGCAACAAGTGTGCCAGCAGGAAGACGATAAATACCAGAGGCTGTGAAGCAGACAGACAAAAAGTGAACTGGAACACTGGCATGAGGAAAAATATCATTCGAAGGTTCTGTGGTCGGATGGGCTATTATCCAACGGCTGCCTCGTGGTAAAAAGCTAATATCTGCTCTCGGAAAAAACGATTTCGCCATAAAGTCAACTATAAAATAGTTTACATCGTTAATCGGCCTGTGTTCCTGCCAAGATCCGAGGAACCTCCTTGAACCTCGCTCTCATACTCCGTCGTGGAACATTTGCTGACAAAGAGGCTTGTGAGCATCCTTTGGCCTTCTCAAAACAGATTACATACACGTGGAGAGCCCTCCCTACAGTACACACGTGTCATTAATGCAATGCTTGGTTCTACGAGCGATTCGGGGTCCTCTCCACCATTACCACGCTACTCGTCTCAACCTTGCCGAGCCAATTTGTGGCTGAGATCTTCGTGAAGCTAGGTACTTTTACTGTTAGGACGAAGCACAGACCATATACGTATCACAAATAATTGCGGGTCCTGACTAAATTTCGTCCCTCAACGCCTGGAAGGTCTCGAAGTATCCATTACGACTACGATATCAGATCTGCCGTGGGACCAGAGAGCCCTCATCGTGCTAGTATTGTCACTTTTCGCGATGGCGCTTCATGCGAACTACTCAAGTCCGTTTGTTCCATCTCCGTTGGACCACGTTAGTCAACTTGTCCACAAATCATGGGATCGATTGCCTCAGTTCTCAGACGTGTCGCGCCAAGCCCCTTCGGGTTGGCGGCTGACAAGCAGCCTTCCAGCGACATTACGATCTTCCTCTTTTTCTCAAATGCTTTTCCACTTGCTACATAATTCATTCCAAAATTTCTCAATCTTATTGATTTCCATAACCCTGCCCTCTGTCCGAAATTTAATGATCGTTGAGGAAAGTATTTGGGAGGACATTTGAAAGCGCAGGTCAAATCAGTAACGAGGAAAAGCAATCCACATTTTCGTCCGAGTCGCTCGCCCGAAGGAGAATGATTATCAAAGCTCGCTTTCTGAATGGAGGGACTTCTCTCTGGGCTGTACACGAGGCCGCATGGTTACCGGGGTGAGGATGCAGGAACTCCTGTTTTTCCAGAATTTATAGCCCAGGAACCGCATTCTCTTTCTGCTCGGAATCTGGAGTCTCAAGGTAGACATTACTGGCAAATAGACTATATTGGCAAGAGGGGAATGAGAGACACGATATGCTTCAGGCACTTCCGTACTCCTTCAACCAAGTCTCATCAACAGCCTTTGCTCTAGCACCTTGGTTTATCAGCTTATTACGGCTGAAGCTACTGGGCGATGCGTCCAGCCAGCGGCGGAATATTCACTGACTGCATTAAGACATAAAATGGTTGGCGGTGAACATTCACACCCACTGTGGCTCATAGCAGCAACGATCCGACCGGCCAATTACGTGTCGTGAACATAACTTGGAAGCGCAGCAAGATGGGATACTTTAGAGACTACTAATGAGACGGACGTTGAGCTCGTTGTGCATTGGACCTGTTCGCTCATCTGACCGTATTGTCTCAGGGGAAAACATCATCAAATCCATGGGCAACGGGCAGCAACTATCATAGAAGATTCAGTGGTTAACCAGAAGGATCAAAGATGTTGATTTATTATTGCAAGTTTTCGTTACATGCGTGCAGCTCCGTCGATATCACAGGCCAGGACCCGCACCATATCGATCGTCAGTACGACTTTGCTACCAGGATGGCAGGGTAACAGCCCTTATGTGCCTTCTAAGTCGACTTGCATACTTGTAATAGGTTGAATCCGTTCTAAGGTGGAGGTTCCATGTATGAATACCAGCATACACTCTACATGTCTTGACTGCCTTGATACTGGCCTTCGAACGCCTGCGTCGGCGGCACTTCGGCTAGCCTGCAACATTTTTAAGACCTCGGCTTGATCCACAACCCCCACCTCTCGGGACCATCCTCCATCCTTCTTCCCCCCATCGATATGATAGTCCACCAGCCAGAGACTGGCCTGACATCCCGTGCGGACACCTCATCCCACAATTTTCCACCATGACCTCCGCCCCCAAACGCCGCCTCCAAGCCCTTAGCGAGCAGCTCGTCGTCCCCGCCGCCGACCCCGGCACCTTCGAGAACATCCCAAAGATCCGCCGCATAGCGCCCGACTCCTGCGGCCCGTCCGTCACCTCTCTTCCCTCCCCTTCTCCTCAATTGACCTTCCAGCTGATTCCCTCCCAGAAGCTTTCAATCCCGCGTCGCCATCATCACCGGATGCAACTCCCCCCTCGGCATCGGCCGCGCTACCGCCCACCAATTCGCGCAGAATGGCGCTCGCGCAATCTACCTCTGCGATTTCAACGATCAGTATCTCGCGGTGCATGAGCGAGAGCTCCAGAGCCTGTATCCAGAAACGGAGGTCCATGCAACAAAGTTCGATGCCGCGGATGAAGCGGCCATGAAGGCGGTGGTGGAGGAGGCGGTGAGTAAATACGGGCGGCTGGATGTCATGTTTGCGAATGCGGGCGTTTCGGGCTCGTTCCGGGGCTTCAGGGATGTGGAGGCGGACGAGGTATTGGGGGTTCTGAGGACGAATGTTGTGAGGTGAGTGCATCTAGGTTCGAGATTGAACGGGGGACAGGAAATGTGGACGCACAAACATGGGAAGCGGCTGACGATTTGGGGGGAATAGTGTCTTCGTCGCCGCGAAGTACGCCGCACAAGCCATGATGAAGACGTCGAAAGACAAACCCTACCCGTCCGGCTCCATCATCGCCACCGCCTCCGTCGCCGGTCTACGGTCCAACGCCGGGCCTACCGACTACTCGGCCTCCAAAGCCGCCGTCATCTCCATGATGCAGACGACCGCCTACCAGCTCTCCGGGACTGGCATCCGGTGCAATGCCATCTGTCCCGGCCTCATCGAGACCGGCATGACGGCACATATATACGATGCTGCGAGAGCGAGAGGCAGTGGAAAGAAAATCGGGCAGCTGAACCCGCTGCAAAGAGGGGGCTTGCCGGACGAGGTTGCGAGAGTGGCGCTCTTCCTGGGCAGCGAGGAAAGTAGCTATGTCAATGGCCAGGCGTGGGCGGTGGATGGGGGGTTGAGTGCTGGGCATCCGGCTATGCTGGGGAAGATGGCCTGATTGAGCGGCGGATGGGGACAGAGACTGATATGGATGCCAGCATGAAATACGGAAAGCCCTTTGGTTGGATGGGTGGATTGTTCGACGGATTGATGTATCAGGAATTGAACTTGGCATAGAGCTTTTAGATGATTGATGATCGTTCTCCGTTTCATGCCTCCAGAGCTCGTATCTTGTATATTCTTCGGACGACTGACCACGCAAACGTCTCGACATCTGACAGCAAGACTCCACACACCCGTGACCTCTAGAATGGATCTTCCAAACTCCTCACCTCAGACAATCGTGCGATCCGCGTTCGAAGCTGTTTGACGATAGTTAAGGAAACCGACCTCGCTCACGAATCACAGATAGAGATCTCAAACCCGGCCGACAACTCCACATCACAGCCTGTGATCGCGAGCTTCCAGCACAGAAGCCAAAGGGCCGTTCACGGTTCCATTGATTATGATTCGCTCTCGTTGAACTTCTCCGCAAAGGAACGAAAAGACCAAAGGAACGAAAAACACCCAAGCAGCACCCCTAAGGGAATTAATTAATCGAATCATCGTGAGAGCCTACAGTCCAAACAATCTGTTTTCCAACAACAGCACACCCAACCAGCCCTACCTTACACCGACCCGCTACGTCGAACCTGCCTCGCGGCTCTGCGCGTGATCGCATCTCGCTCTTGCTTCCGAACGGCTGGGGCGCATCGTGCGTGTTTCCCAGGGAGATTAGATGGACAAGCGACCAATCCGACACAGCACGGAGCGCAAGCCATGAGCTTGCGCGGGGGAAGAACCGTGCGGGTATACGCTCGTGTCGAGGATTTGCGGGGATGTACCTATTTGCGCAGAGGCCACTTTTGAAGGATGTATATAAGAGGATGCTCACACCTTCCGATCGCTGCAGCAAGCAAGTATCGCTGTGACAGTTGACCTTCCTGCCCATCTTTTCCTTCGTTTCTTGTCCAGCAAGAGTATCCCAGCCTCAAGGATCAAAAGCCACACCGGAGCCAAGATGTATTCCTCAACCACCACTCTCGCAACCACCTTCCTCATCGCCTCTCTTATTTCCTCCTCCTCAGCATGGAAAATGCTCAAAGCCATCGTCAAGCCCTCCGCATCCACCCCCTTCACCATCACAGCCTCCCACTCCGAAAGCCCCATCCATCAGCTCCCCATCAACGCCCAGCGGAACGCCTTCTACATCGGCAACACCACCGTATCCTCCTGTCCGACAATCCCAGGAGTGAAGTGTCCAGTCGGCAACGTCACGGCTCTGCAGACGTTTTCCACTGGTAGGGCTAGTATGGTGAGAAAACCCTCCCTCGACGGCCGGTGTGCAACCATCGCTAACATTCGTTCAGGATGTCGAAGTCCCGGCCGGTCAAGCCATCTATGTCAACAGCACCGACGGAGCCCTGCAATACACAATCGCGCACTCCAACGTAATCCCGGTGAATGCATCGGTAAAGTCTTTTGCGCTCTTCAAAGGCCCGACGTATAGCTTCTTCACCTTTTCCGGCGTGGGGAAAGCGAGTGGCTTTTTGGCGTGTCCGGTTAATGAGACTGTGTATAAGGTGTACGCCGACTTGCCGAGCCTGAGTGATGAGAATGTACCGAATAAGAATGTAAGCTCATGTATTGGATTTGATGCGTTGGCGACGGCGTTTAATGGTTATTCGGCGTGGCAGTATGATTAAACAGGAGGTTGGCTTTGGTGATAGATGCTGGATAGGAAATGAGATCTTGATAGAGAAGACATGAGACTTGCAAGCCAGTCGGACAATGCCATAGTCTTAAGTTACTCCAGATCTCGTGTAGATGATCTCTTGTCTCTCGGATATTCTTGGCTTTACCATTTCACACGGCCACTCCTTGAAACGATGTCAGATCTCTTCTCAAGACTTCCTCCAGCTTCCTCTCGTCTACCGTATCTTCCAATTGATCCAGCCTTTCAATCACTTGCCCTTCTTCCCTACCTGTCAGTCTGGCTTCGATTTGATCTCTATACTCTTTCTCTTGCATCCTCATGGAAAAGGCTTCCTCTAAGATGCAGTCGTTCCCAAGCTTGTCCGGTGGATCATGCCTAACATATATGGTCGGGAATTCAAGCACAAGACGGCTTCGGAGAAAATCTGTGAGTGTAGCCTCTGGAGGAAGCGGTATCAGCACGGGGCGAGGCGAAGGGAGGCAAGGCGCGTGTATGTAGAAATGAACTGATAGAGCTCGAGCTGCGTCGGAAGGCTTTGGCGAACGTGAATTTGTGGCGTCGTCATCATCAGAATTTGATATATGTTTTGCATCGCTCGCCGAGACTCGTAGATAATTGTTGGGATCATCTGCCCTGAAAGGTGACGTAGAACGAGATGGGGAATCCTCTGACGGAAGAGAAGTCCCTGCCCCGGAATTGTTTGATGATTCTTTGGGTATCTTGTAACGGAAGGTGGCTTCAGTGGAAGAGCCGTTTTGTTGAGAAATGGTAGCTTGAGCTCCTGTGGCAGATTCTACTGGTTCAACTGTGGCCTCAAGAGGGCTCGCTGCTATTTCGATATTTATGCTGGTATCATCCTGTGGAGTATCTTTGACCTTGTGTAGTTTTTGCCGCTTTCTGATAGGTCCTTCGTTTTCGCGCTTGCTTATTTGATGCTCAAATTGTGCAGAGTACGCTCTCGCGATTGGAACATCCCCCAGGCAGCTCCCCAGCTCCGATCGACCATCGGCGTGTATCCATTCAACTGTCCAGAGGATGTTTTTCTTCCTATATGTTCCTCAGCTTACAGCCAGCACGGTAGCCGACCGACACTTACTTCTTATGCCAATGCGTTGCGTTCTGCTTTTTCCTGCCCATTCCCTCTGGTGCTCTCTTGATAACAACGCCGCAGCTCTCCAACGCTCTTCTCAGCGGCTCCTCACCTTTCTTGGGTCCATCCAGTCCCTTTGCTCTCCAAGTTTTTGGATCAGTTTGCGCATCTGGTACGACAACGCCCCTTTCGTGAGCGTTTCGATCGGCATCGTCAAGCTGGCGCTCAATGCTTGTAAGATAGTTGTAATCGTGGTCGATGCCGTGTGGAGTAGTAAGATCAGAGCGTTTAATATAAAGCGCAGGGTTGCGGATGCCGTTGCATTGGGACCATTGCTTGTGACGTTTAATGCAGGGGAGAGAGCAGGTGCGAGCCGAACAGCGGGGGCATCTGTATTTATGGGCTCGGATGTGGCTTGTGGGCGATCAGTATATCGACATTATGAGGAAGCAGAGACGGACCATATAGAGCAGAGCTCGCTGAGGAGCAGATCAGGCATTTGTGGTGGAAGTGATGAAGTGTAGCTGGGATGTTCTGCTCAAAGTATTTTGGTTTGCCCTTATCGATAAGGGTCAAGGCTTTGTAAGGGTCGAGAACGCAGATTGAAGGCGATAGGACGAGTCCAGCCTACTTCAATTGCACTAGTAATTTCACACGTCTCTACGCTGGAATATGAATTTGGTCCATGTTTGTGGATTCTCAAGGTGCATTCGATCTTACAGAGTAAACGTGATCCTCTTGTTCAAGGCCGGTTTTTGGTGAAGGCACCTACGCGAATCTGGGCATTCAAGGTCGCAATTTCATCAGGGCTATGGGAAGGATGTAGTAATTTATCAGCTTTAGAAACGTACTCCTTGGGCAGTTGACATTCACTCGAACCAGGCCACTCTTTACCAGGGGCAAATACGGCGAGGTCGTACCTGACATACAGCCGCACTTTCGTAGAATCTTCAACCGGGGGAATGCGAGTTATAGATAATTGATCATCTTGGATCTAGCTCTAATTTTTCGGACGCCGTTAAGAGAAAGATAAAAAAACAGCCTTCGGCACCGCACACCACGAAACCGGTCGGAGGAGATGCTCATATCCAGTAGAACACGCACATCTGAAGGTGTTGCAGCCCCCTGGGATGATCAGGGCTTGCACGTCGATCCGCCGCAATCTGGATCACTGTCGTCGATCAGGGCCCTCGGTGCTTGAAAGGTATTGCCACAAAGCTCGCTCCACAAAACTTCAGAAGCGTAGTAAATATAACTATCAGCATTCAGCTTTGCTAAGCCCTTATCGTGCTTGTTGTAGACGTTCACAGGCCCGTATCCATCCGTCTGGTCAATAATGGACGCGGAGAAAATGGATTTCACAAGATTATCATCGTGCGTATATTCATGTAAGAGTGTAGCACCTAGTGAGTTCATCTTGTAACTGACGTGCCCGCCGTCGGCCTCAAAGTCCAAACATTGGATGTAGTGGGCCGCGTCGTTCGGGTTGTCGGCGGGGTTCTCGGCGCCTTTGAGGCTCGTAACGGCTTTCTTCTTGAAGGCATTTGGGCAGAGCACAATATATGGCTTTTCTGTGTCGCCGTCGTTGGTGTATGCAAGGGTCTGGTCGTCACATTTGTTCTCAGTATCAGTGGTTTGAACAAGAATCTTGCCTAGAAGATCGTTCCCTGTCGAGGGGTTCTCGGGTACGATGGTTTGGCCAATAATGGCACTGTAGACAGCCTTGACGTTGGCACGGTCCTCATCAGCGAAGTAATTCGGGTATATGGTTGTGTCCTTGTCGATGGCGCTCAGAACGTAGGACGCTAGTTCGAGAGCATCGTTAAAGGCTGTCTCGACCTGATCGAGTTGGTTGCAGTATCTGGGAGATCGCTGCCGGTATTGGGTTGTGTTCGTTTGAGCAGAGTGCGACGACTGTGAGTGTTTACACTCATGGACTGCAATGGAGAACAGGTAGAAGGGAGGATGAAAGCAGAGGTTACAACTAGAAGAGCGAGGGTTTTGTACATTTTGATATTGATAGAATAGAACAAGCGGAAAGGAGTTCAAGGAGTTCAAGTACGCTGTTGCGATATCGTAAAGACGCATTTTCGGGGAACAACTATGACATTATATACTCACTCTATGATGTTGGCCTTTGCCAGGAGCTGAGTACCTCAGGATCGGACTCAGCTGTTCAATATGCCGAAGTCGAAGGCAGAGGATGCAAACAAGGATGAGATATTGGAACGGAGGAGGCAGTGCACCGTCAAGCGGAACCACATGACGAAGAATGCAGAAGGGCAGCAGTTTCATGTCTGCATGAAGCCAGAGAGAGGTTTTTCCGTCCGTGCCCGATGTGGTAGCACATGGCCTTGGATACTAAATATGATGCTCAGCTTGGAAGGCGCAGTGCACGGGTAAATCCTCCGACAAGGCGAGTAACATTTGGGGGCCGGGAGTGACACTGCCATCTGTAACTTCAGGGCACAATATTCTGGTTGAAGAAGCCGGTGAGGTACTCAATAATGACCAAGGGGTGAGCAGTAGTCGTTCCTGTAAGTATCAGATTGGCTCATGTGCCGCATGGAGGAGCGCTGAAGACACCTTCGCCCCTTCAGCCCCCTCCGGCATACCTTGGGACGCTGTGATGTGGCTCCGGACCGACATTGGTCCGCATGACCAAGGAGGCATTTGGTTGCCTCGAGAAAGACACTGCTGACATTGGTTGCTTCCCCAGTTCGTTATATGTGTCATAGCGTGGTTTCAGGTATGAGAACACAGTCAGCTTGCAAATGTTTGTTGTGTATTAGTCTTCCTCGAGCTTTCGCCTGACAGCCTTGATCTCACCATCTGGTAACGTATCCTCTTTCGAACGTGGTTCTTTGCTTGACCTAATACCGGTCTCTTTGTTTTCTGACTCTATCACAGAAATCAATTCATAAGAGGGATCTTAAGCTTACACGACCTCCTCCTCGGTGTTCGTGCGTCATGGTTGACGTGGTTCCAGCGACTTTGCCAACAACAGCGTCACCAACACTCTCCATCATCCTCTCGCTTTCCGCAACAACTTACCATTTCTCGGACCCTACGCCGCCAGAACTATCATTGACGATAAGTTCTGACAGCGAAAGGCCGTTGACCGTCTTCGCCTGGCATAGTATCCTATGGCCCGAATTAGCACTTGCCCAGCGCGGTTTTATCATGACAGACCTCACGAATGGTGCCGAGGTCAAGCAGACAGCAAAGCTTTCTCGCGCATCCGCGGCAGTCAAGATGAGATGTATTATCTGACAATTTACCCAAAGTCCCCCATCACTGTCTCCACCCCATTCGGTCGGGGAGGCAACGCTCGTCCTCAGCCGAAAAGCGTTATCGAGAGGGGATGGGAGCTTGACGAAAACGGAAAGGAGATGAAGATCCGTCGCAGCGTGCACGCTCAAGGTGTAGATGGGCTGGAAGTCGGACACCGTTATAGATTGGACGTGGTACCCGAGAAGTTGGAGGGTCTATGGTGGCGTTGGGGAACGAAAGACGAAGTCTTGGTTGACAGAGGCAGTCCTGATTGCATGTTGTCTCGGAAACAGTCGGAGCAGGTTGCCTTGAATTTTGACCCGATTGTTGGCATTGAATTCAATGTCGAGGATTAACTGCTGGAAGTATAGGCATTGGTGAGATAGCGAAAGAACTGCTGAAGCGTAATGCTGCTGTACTTGGTGGAGAATCTAGAGGCAAGCAGCAAGATGAAAGTTTCAATCTTTCGGTGATTCTCATTATTACAGGTATGCCGCTTCACGATCAGATAGCGTCTGATCTTGCTGCCTTTCCCATTTGATCAAGCATTTGGCACCAGGGGAGAATGTGACGAGATATAGAGAATTGATGCCTACCCGCCCAGACTGACTGTGACCATTCTTCTTTGTTCATTCGATAATTGGACAGTGCACGAGCTCAAGCCAGCTGTCGACTTCTAGAATTGAACGAGTAACTTCCACCAGCTGAATCCGTCAAGGACACCTTCAATTTGGTGTAGCTTACGAGCTCGCTTGTCTTCTCGTCGAGATTATGCTCGGCCGCACACCCAGGACGAGGTAGCTTCCAGCGACCCAAGTTAGAGCCAAGGTCCACCATCAAATCGGAGTTGTGGCGGCCTTGCATCATTATAATGTCCCACAAGCAGATGATGATCTAAGGCTCCTGCGGTGACGTCTCTGGCTCAGATGACGGGTTGGCCGTTATTGCTGAAATTTCCACCTGTTCGGGTACGCTCTCTGCCGCCTGAGCAGGCTTCGTCGCGCCAGTATTGTGCCCAACCATACCTCCTCTACTCATGCCTCCTCTTCCTCTCGCTCCGCCTCTCCCCCCTCTTGGTCCGCTGGGTGGACCTCCTCCTGCTCCTCCTCGTACTACTACCACTGGAGATGTAGATGCTCCACCTCTACTTCCCGTCATATTTTGTTGAGTAACTCTCATGGGCCCTAGTGCCCCTCCTCTCATGTTCCTCGCTTGCAGCGCTGGTCTTGTCTTCAGCTCCAATACTACTACTTGTCCCTGCGCGACCTTGACTGGGCTCGCTTTGATGGCATTCTGTAGCCCCTCCGGCTCAGCAAAGTCCACATAAGCAAAGCCCTTCTTCTTGTCGATCTCGACCTTCGTGACAGCGCCGAAGGGTGCAAAAGCAACTTCGAGGAGAGGTTCGGTGATGCCTTGGGAGGGGTTGGCGTGTTTGAGAAAGGCTTGTGTGGCGGTAGGGGAAACGCTGGGTGTTCGAGGTGCAGCCGGAGCAGCATTGTTGCCGCGAGGATGAGGTGGAGTTTTCGGTAGGTTGCGAGGTGCGGAGGGGCCGGTGGGTGGTTGGACAGGTGCGGGCTTCGTAAGTACAGATTCCGAATCATCGGGTACCGTTGTTGGGGTCTGATTAGGTATGGGCAAATTAACAGTAGGTGCAAGTTTTGAGTCGGTCGTTGGCTCCTTCGCTGGCGTTGAGGGTATCGTCGGTGGCTGTGCCTTCTCTATTTCGGGTCGGGCAGGAGTTGTAGGCGCAGCACGCCGAGCTCCTCGACCGCCTCTTCCACCATTGATCCCCAGATCTCGTTGTAGGATACGAGCAGCGACGCTGGCGTTGCCTCGCTCACGTCTCTTCTCGGCTAACGGTGCGGAGGCTGCCTCTTTCGGAGGTATGGGCGCTGATGACGCAGGAACTGGGGTTGCCAAAGGCTTACTCGCATTCGTGGCCTGTTTGTTCAGCACCTTGACTGCGTCACGAGCAGCATTTTCTACTTTGATAGCTTGTGTACTTCGCTGATCTGGAGGGGATATAGTAGTCGGCTTGAGAGCAGCCTTTCTCTCCATGCTCGGGCTTGGCTTGCCATCTTTCGAATCCTGGCGATTGTGTTTAGGTCCCTTGCTCGATGTGGATCCTTCTTTGCCCTTGTTCGCCTTCTTATCCTTTAGATATTGGACAAGTGGTGTAACTGTTACTTTTTCCTTCGCTTTGGCTCCAGCTTCGTCCTCTTGGTCCACAGTGGCCACCTTTGGAATAGGGTTCGTGAGGCTTTCAAGAAAATCAATGAATTCCTGGTCCTGGTCAATCGTCCCTTGACGAAGGTCCTTGCGTATTTTGTTGCTTGGAATACGTCCGAAGGGATCAAACTCGACTACCGGTGCTACTAAAGGGGCTGTATGTTTGTCTTTGGCAGAGCCTTTGGCATCGTTGAAGGTGACAGAGCGGACCTTATCGGCAAGCTCATTGATATATTTTGGATTCGTCAGATGTAGATAGGCGCGGGATGGCTTCGAAGGTTTTGCAAGACTGAATATTGTCCTTTAGCGCTACTTATCGAAAGTGAAGACGGAGACAAGGACATACTCTTTTGAAATCTTGCCTGGCTTGTAAACAGCCCAGTCCACTTTGCCAGCATGGACTTGCCATTGCTCCCCCATTGAAGACTCAAACTCTTCTTGAGTAAGACCTGGTGGTAATCCTCTTACGACCATTTTGGGTCGAGGGACTGTCGATCTCAGAGACATAGCTTCTGTGCGAGTTGAAGCTTGCTTCTTGGTGGCAGACACCGGTATTGATAACAGGCCATTCGGACGGGGAGGACCAGGGTTTCTAGCCTGCACCTGATTGGTCGCCTTGGTCGCCATCATGCACTAGTGCAGATATTATCTGAGCTCAGTTCTTGGAATCACAAACCCAAACACCAGAATCTCAACATCATAAGCAACGACTGCCCAGACTTTGGGGGTTGTTATAGCAAGGTGCGTGGATCGTCAGTTGCTTGGGATTTAAGCTTTCATGTCCATTAATCGATAACGCTGAATCAATTTTCCGACGGCTAATCCACGGCACGACTAACGCGATTAGGTCAACCGCCATGGCTTCAGATGATGATGGCCCAAGCCTACCAATTCGAGGTCGCCGTCGATCCAATGCGATCTCACAGCCATACTCACCTGTTGCGGTTCCCAGTACATCCGACTCGGCAGGTGCTGATGTGCCTGACGTAACTTACTTTGAGCGAACAGCTGAGCAGCACGCCGAGTATCGTGCTCTTATCACCAACCAAATTGCACAATTTGAGCGTGGTAATTCCACAGCACCCCAGTCAAGGCCTCAGATCTTTGCTACCCAGCACACCTCTCCCAATTTGACCTACGTGCCGTCACGAAAGATGCCGGACAAGAAGATTCCTCAGCCCGGGCCGGCCAAGCTTACGGCGCATTCGGGGCCTGACGAATGGCTGCAGTGTGCTTTGCGCAACCAGCATCTACCGGAGCATGTGATGAAGAGGCTATGTGAGATGTGCAAGGAACTTCTCATGGAAGGTAACTTTACTCTCATCTCGTATCAAGCTTGCAGCTAACGCGCCATTGATTCCAGAATCCAACATCCAACCTGTATCTACCCCCGTCACCATCTGTGGAGACCTTCACGGCCAGTTCTACGATGTTCTCGAGCTTTTCCGTGTCGCCGGCGGTATCCCAAGCGACGAGATTAAAGAAGCCTCCTCCGCCCCCAAGGGCGTCATCACCTCCGAAGACATCGAGCCGCCTACCGAAATTACCGACCCCAAGCTCAAGAAGAAGATGAAGAGTGTCACTTCCCCCAGCCGAGGCGGTGAAAGCAGTGGCGTCAACGATGAAGATGACGCCGAAGAGGAGGAAGAACGTGGACGTAAGCGCGGTAGTGGCAGCAGCCCGGCTACATTGGGTGTCCACAAGGAGGGCAACACCGGTATCCCTGGCAATCAGAATTACATCTTCCTCGGCGACTTCGTCGACCGTGGCTACTTCAGCTTGGAGACCCTGACTCTACTCCTATGCCTCAAGGCCCGGTAAGCTCTCCTTCCACGATCTTTACGTGACAACAATTAACGCGCCTCGTAGCTACCCCGACCGCATCACCGTCGTCCGCGGTAACCACGAGTCACGCCAGATCACCCAAGTATACGGTTTCTACGAAGAATGCCAGCAGAAATACGGCAACGCCTCCGTCTGGAAAGCCTGTTGCCAAGTCTTCGACTTCCTCGTCCTTGGCGCCGTCGTTGACGGCAAAGTCCTCTGCGTCCACGGTGGGCTGAGTCCTGAAATCCGCACAATTGACCAGATCCGTGTCATTGCTCGCGCTCAGGAGATCCCCCACGAAGGCGCCTTTTGCGATCTCGTCTGGAGCGACCCAGAGGACATTGGCACCTGGGCTGTCTCGCCGCGTGGTGCAGGGTGGCTGTTCGGGGATAAAGTCGCAACGGAGTTCAACCATGTCAATGGATTCCAGTTGATTGCGCGTGCTCATCAGCTGGTCAACGAGGGCTACAAGGTAAATTTCCCCTGGCACCCATGGCACGTCGCGCACTCCTCTCGCTGACCAGATCACACCACACAGTGGCACTTCGAAGACAAATCCGTCGTCACAGTGTGGAGCGCTCCAAACTACTGCTACCGCTGCGGCAACGTCGCCTCCATCATGAACCTCGGCGAGGACCTGAACCCACGCTTCACGATCTTCTCGGCCGTGCCCGACAACCAGCGCGCTGTTCCTGCGGCCACCGGGAGGCGCACCGAGTATTTCCTTTAGCCGATCCACGACTTCGATGATTTGTCGATACGATGCATAGCGACCGGGCGGCGGGCGATGATACCACGGATTCGAACCACGGATTTGAAGGGTTCATGTGTACAATAGCCAGCGATACCAGCGAGCACGATCAACCCCAAGGTCCCACCCGCCAACGAACGGCATTGTCACAGACCGCTGCAGTGTGGCAATGCCTTAGTAGTTGGTGGAGACCTTGGGAGCGATAGCATAGCATACATACCTTTTCATCATGTTATTGTGAAATTGCAGACAGTCGTGACTCCGAACGCTTGTGGTAAGATCGCTTGACCCTTTGACTTCAATCTCTCTTTCTGTCTGTTGTCCTATCCCTGGGGCGTCCGCAGGATGCTTTAGCGAGCCGGACGAGCATCTCTATCATGGAATAAAAAAACGTGTTGGACGACAACGAGCTGATCCACCAGTGACGACCCTTCCATAGTCAGGTCTCCTAACAACCTCTACCAACGAACGCCATATCGAAGAAACCCAACGCCCTCAAAGTCTGTCTCTCAAGTCCCTGCCAACCGAGCCAAAGCGCACCCATACACTACCAGCACACAAGCCTCCTCCCCCCTCCTTTTCCCAATCCCTCCACACCCACCTTCTCCCCCCCTCACCCCCTCGCCCCTCAAACCCCTCCCCCCTTCCCCCTTCAATACCTCATCCCCCACCCTCCCCCCTTCAATACCTTAACCCACCCTCCTCCCCTCCAACCACCCCCCCACAAGCGCACTCAACAACCCCACCCCAAAAAGCCCCG
>JAABUS010003613.1_pt1 | contig 24548 bp, 16 predicted proteins | sample 5560161 | NCBI WGS metagenome assembly JAABUS01 (sample SAMN10711885, study PRJNA513376) | rock metagenome | isolation source: Antarctica rocks | place: Antarctica: Victoria Land, Trio Nunatak nord | collected 2016-01-04
ACGGATTTAAAATCTTAAATCCGAAGTTACTATTTTTTGGTTTTTTATTAAAAAAAATTTTTTTTTTTTTTTTTTTTTTGAATATTATCTTTTCGTTATTTTTCCGCCTAAAGCCGGTAAAATACGTATTTAATACCTCGACTCTTCTCGTATAGTCTCCCGCTTTACCGATATATACTAGGAAATAGAAAATAATATAGAATAAATAATTTAAAATAGTCGCCTTAATAATAATAAATAATAGAAGTTTATATTTATTCGTTTTATAAATATAGTTTATAATAATAATTTCCTAATTCTATTTTAGAATAATATAGTAAAATATTTTTAAAAAAAAGAGATAAAATACGCGATCTTAATAGTTTTTAAAATATTTAATTTATTAATCGCCCGTATATAATTCTTCTATTAATATTTATATAGGAGTAAAATTTCTTAAAATTTATTATTTTATCTAATCTTTAATATTATAAATATTTTTTATTAAAAAAGTCGGATTAAATAAATCGTTATTATTTTCGAGCCTATTAACGATCTACGCTAGTATAATATATATTTTTATTCGTTTTTTAATAGTTAATTTTACTATTAATATTATCGCTATAACTCGGTATAAAGAGTATAAGACCGGGAGAGTTAGAGTATAATTATAAGAGTTATTTAGTATTTTTAAATACTAGTTATTAAAGGAATTCTTCAAGGCGGCGTAGATAAAGGGATAATTAATAAAATAAGGAATTATATATAAATATATTTACCCTTTAAAAGTACGTTCCTTTCTATTTTTATTATATATTAACTACTAGTTAATATAGGAGACTGTACGAGAAAGTCGAGGTATTAAATATATTTTTTACTACTTTAGGCGGAAAAATAATAGAAAAAGAATATTATTTAAAAAAAAAAAAAAAAAAAAAAAAAAAAAACCTAAAAATAGTAACTTCGGATTTAAGATTTTAAATCTATAATTTTCTACTAGCGCTAGGTAACTCGCTAAGGTTATATAGAGTATTATAACTACGTTAATTTAATTTAGATTTTAAATTACGTTAATTTATAAAAATTATATATATATATATTACCCCCCTAAGCTAGCGCGGTATTATAGACTATATAATTTAGTTATAACTATTTATATCTAATTATAAACTAGTATTATTTAAATTAATTTATTTTAATTTATTTTAATTTATTTAAAATTATTTAAAATTATTTAAAATAAGTCGAGGTATTAAATATACATTTAATAACTTTAGTATTAAATCGATCTTTAGGGTTAATATATAAATTAAATAGATTTAAACGTCTTTTCCGTCTTTTTTAATAAAATATAAACTTACTACTTTACTAATATAGGTTTTATATTTTATCTTTTTTTATTTTATTTTAAATCTTCCCTAAACGACTATATAACTCTACTCTTTTATATATATTTATATAGTCTCGAGAAAAAGACCGAGGGAGCTCTTTAATAGGTTATTCTATAATAGTAAAAAAATTATTATTATTATTATAATAGAGTAAATTAAATTAGGGAAGTATTTATTTTAAAACGGAGAAATAACGATATAAGAGTCGCGATATTTACTATTTATCTACGGTAGATATATTAATAGTTATAGTAATCGCGGTTATTAATAATATATAGAGGGGGTATTTATCTAGCGATTTAAAGAGTATCTATATAAATAAAAGAGATATCTCTATAATACTACTCTATATTAAAACTAAATCCTCTATAGAATAATCAATATTTTTTATACTATATACTATTATATTAACTCTATATTAATAACCGTAGTATTTTAAAAAGTAATTTACCGTAGTCTTTTAAAATTAAAATTATTTTAGCGCTATACTAGCCCGATCGGGTATATAACTCGCTACGATTTAAATTTCCTAAATATCCTAGTCTATACTTCTTTTAACTCTTAAATAATTATATATAAATCCTCCTCTATAAATAGTCCGATACGGAATTATAATTTAAGGTACTAGAGTAGTTTAATTATTTTAATAACGAGGTTATTACGTTAATCGTTAATAGTATATTTTACCCCCGAAAATACGCGCTCCGGCTCTACTAATATAACTAGGATAAAATAAATATTAATAGTTATTTTTAATAATAATAGTAATCGGCGTTATTATTTTAATATTATTTATTACTCTATTATCGTTTTATCGTTACTAATAAGTAATAATTTATTTAGATATATTTTTAGTTTATTATTTATATTCTACTTCTATCTCTTTTTTTTATATATTTATTTAATATAGGAATTATCGATTACCGGTGTTTTAACTTTAATTTAATATTAAGAATATTTTATAAACGAACGATATTTTTTTTAGAACTCTTTTAATATAGGTTTTATATTCGGTTATTATTTATCCTCCTAGTCTTTAAAGTATATATATTTAATTATAGAATTAAGAATAATTACTACGATATAGGTTAATATTTATTTTATTTTATTCTAGTATTTTAATAACTTAGTATAGCCCGAATATAAAAAGTCTTTTATAATACTATAATTAATAAACTCTACTAGTACCTTCTTAAAGTACTTATATAAGAAATTTATAATAAAGAGTATATAGTCGAGAGTAACGACTTAACCCTTAATTATCTTTATAATATTATAGAATAGTTTTAAGAAATTACGGATATAGGTTAATATTTTCTAGTTTTTAATAGAAAGTATATTTAGGTTCTTAACTAGTTAATATAATAATTACGATCTTAATCCTCTTAATTACCTAGTCGAGTATAAGGTACTAAGAATTCTATTTTATATTATTATCGCGGTATAATATAAAGTTATTATTAAATATTTTAAATATTAAAATCCGCTAAATACTTCCTATAATATAAATAATAATATTATAAAGTTTTCCGAGTAGGTTAAACTTTCGCTATTAATATTTTTAAATATTAATAGAAATAGTAGTAACTTCGCCTTTTAATAATTTATAATTATCGATTTATTTTTTAGAAAAAAAAGTTTAAATAATTAAATTAATTATATAACTATTATAATATAGGCGTCGCTGGCGGTAACTATAATATATATTTTAATTATTTAATATATTTATAATAATTTAAATAAATATATTATTATTCGGGGTATTATTTATAACGAAATATTTTAAATTACTAAAAATCCCGTAGTTTTTAAATATCTTTAATATTATCTTTATTTAATTATCTCTTAAATACTAGCCCTAGATTTTAATAAATATTAATATTATTACTCGTCGTTAAAGTTTTTTAATAATATAATATATAACGATAATAAAGATTCCTAAATAATTAGGCGATATTTAAATATCGTAGTTAATATAAATATTTAAGAGAGTAATAGTAAAAATTTAACGTAGACGTAATTTTCCCTTAATAAATAATTGATTTATATAAATTTTAATAATACGGCTAGCGCTTAAGAGTAATTAATTTACTAATAAATTAATATATTTAAAAAAGGCCCGAAAATCTAAATAAGAAACTAGGTTAAATAAAAAATTATCTATAATAATTTATTAGATATAGAGGTATTCTAAAGTCGTTTTATTAAAGTTAATTATTAATAATTATAATCGTCTCTTCTCTTCTTTCTCTTTATTAACTTTAGTATATCGAATAAATATTATATTAATAACGACCCCGTTAAATTTATACTTTAGAGTTACTCTACTAGTAATTCAATCTTATTAATATTTTTCTTTTAGAATTCTCTTTATAATCGCTATATCTTTACTCTTTTTTAATTTTTTCGAGTAATAATTATATTTGAAATATAATATTCTATAATAGTCTTCGAGATAATACTATTTATAAATATTTAATATTATTATATACTCTCTCTTCTTTATATTATAATTAGAGGATTAAGAGATATTTAATTTAGGGTTAAATATATATAAATTATTATTTATAAACGAGTTTTATTTAAATTATTACTCTAGTTATTTCTTTAATTTTAACTCGGTTATTAAGATATTAATATCCGCCTACTCTTAATTAGATAATATAGGTATATTTTATAATAACCTAGAGTTATTAACGGGTTAAGAAAGAGGATATAAATAAAATAAAATAAATTTCTTTAAAATAACTAGTAGGCGATTTTCTTAATAACGCGTATTCTTATAAAGAGCGAAAGATAAGATTATAGATTTTACTATAATAATAAACGGGTTTAATATAATAATAAACTCGTTAAATAAATTCGATTCATTATTACTAGGGGTTATAATAGAGGTATATATAAAAAAGTTAATATTTATAAGGGTTTATAACCGGGAGAAAAAGATTTTTACGATTATAGAAACTCTAGTATTATACCTGTTTAGGTAGATACTAGTTTAAATAAGTAGTCGATTTTAACTCCGCCTTATTTATAAGGCTACTAAAATCCCCTATACAAAAACCCTAGAATTATTATTTATATTATTTATATCAGTAGTTAATAGTGTGATATAAAGCCTGCACTGATATAAATGATATGGTGTGGACTTTATATCATATTAACTACCTAGGAAAAAAGGGCGTATCATATCATTTATATCAGTAGTGCGTAAATAGTGCGTGCACCATTAAAAGCCTTGCTTGATAGAGCGGATACGTCCTGCCCAATTGCTCACGAAGACGGAGCAAACACATCAAGAGGAAATCCTTGGAATTTATTCGTGCCGAACAATGCAGCAATGCACAATGCGAGCTCGTGGGCACCATTGTCAACGCTGTCAAACAACTCGTTCGTGGGCACAATCTTTGTGACTGAATAAAGAACGATATTGAGGGCTTGAAAACCTTTGAACTGAACGCCATGTCAACCGCTGATTTGGTTAACATGCAGTGCCATTGTTCGTATTCATGTATTGTTTCCTTCGAAGCGGGACTACAGCCATTTCTAGCGTTCCAGTGGCAGAGACAATTCGCAACATCGAGTTTCGGAGCATATGGCCTTCGAGCTCTCTGCGAGAGTCATGAAGCATTGCTGTTGTAAGAGTCGGAATCAGCGTCGAAGCGTGTGACCGCTATGCTTACGCTAAGGCGCATGACTAATTTTATGGTCCCGTGTAAGCAAGATGGAGGTAGCGTATCAAGTTTCCCATCAAAGAAAACCTGACTGTATTGCGACGACTCGGTGGTCGGCTGCTACGATTGATGGGCCATGATCGGTCTCTTTGAGTGTGGCCCTTCGATCCAAAAGGGTAGTAGGCGGATTAATGATCTCTCAGAAATTCCAACTGTCGTCGCTCGCTGACTCGGCTAAGCAATTTGCCGGGATCTTCGAAAGAATTCACATTCAGCTCGTCGAGGGAGGCGGTAAGCAACAACGTATAGAAGAACAGCATGTCCCGATCAAATTGTTATTGTGCAGTCCGAATCACTCATCTCGAGCAATGTCAGCATCATTGAGAGCGGCAATGGTTTCATGTGAGTAGTAAAAGAAGCACGGGGAGCTTGCTTGTCGACCATCTTTGCCCAGGCTTGCACAACTTTGACACAGGATATGTCTCTTTGAGCTATCAGCTGTTCGGCACCGCTGGTCCTCTGATTGTGCAAGTCATCCCAGGCTGGGAAATTGGTTCTTTGTACCTTTCTAATGGGCTTTCTCCACTCCACACATTGTTCAGGATGCACCAATGTCTCGGAAACGAGCTTGGCGCACATGGTCGAAGACCTCGACACCCTTCGTCAATATCTAGGCCTTGCAACGATCACGCTCACGAGACACTCCAATGGGAGCAGTATCGTTTTAGCGTACGCGCAGAAGTACCCAAGATGTGCGCAGAAGATGGTAATGCTATCACGAATTGCAAGGCTTATATGACTCAGCAACTTTCATGGACTTTGCAATGAATAGGAAGAATGATCCAATGTACAGTGCAGCTCTAATGCAGCTTCAGAATTTCAGCGCTCAAATCCGACGAGGAGCTGGCGGACGGCTTGACGGCCATTTTGCCATTCTACGAATTATTTTGATCATGGCGTGCGAGGCACTCAAGGCACTTGTACGTTTCAATTGAACATCCCAAGAGAACCTCCCAACTGGCCAAGTAGCCGGGAAGAATTTGAAAACATTTGACAATATCTCATGTAAAGATCCTCTTTGGAACAGCACCATGGGGCTCACTCCCGATGGAAACCACTCAAGGATATCTATACGTCTTTTCGCATCTGTCTTCCCTGTTGAGGAGTCGAAAGAGGCGTATCTGATTTTTCTACTTTCCTTGGGCACGTCTTGCGACTCGATAGACAGCTTAGAAAGACCATGCTGACTCTGAAACGACGAATAGCGACATCCTGAAGGAGCACAACGTCAAGGATCTACATACAGCAAATCTATACGTAAATCGGGCCACATACTCGTTATCAGCTCATTAAGCTATTCAGTTTGCTGCGGAAAAGCAAGGGAGCGAAAAGGCTCGGGGAGAATTAGGAGCGCCGTCGAGCTTCGTCATCCATTCTTCAGCGCCGGGTTTCTCCAAAGTCGCGCTGATAAGGGACTCGATAGTGGCGGCTGCCAAGCAGACCTTGGAGGAATTGGGCGTGAAGAGAGTATGACAATTTTGGCCATGCAAAACTGCTGCGAGCAGGTATAGCTGATGAACAGCTTCACAGGTCGAGACCTACTTTCTGCATAGCCCAGATCCCGATATACCGATTGAAGAAACAGTGGACGCGATGCAGGAGGTATATGCTGCCGGTAGATACAAGCGTGTATGTTGATACTGTCTCCACCCTGCACAGACGATTGCCAAAGTCTGACACTAACGTACTGCAAAAAGTTGGACTATCAAATTTCACTCCGGAGTATGTGAAGAAGATATATAACTATTCAAAGTCCAAAGGCTTTCCTCCCACCGGTATTCTAAGGCAACTACAAACCAGTTGCTCGCCATTACGATACCACCCTTTTTCCCACTGTTGCGAGAGCTCAAGATCGCGTTTTATGCATATTCGCCTCGTGCGGGTGGTTTCCTCGTGAAGGATGCAGAGACCCCTAAAAGTGGCGGCGGAAAAGGTCGATTGGATCCCAACCAGCGAGCGGGTAAGCTATACCATGACCGATATAATAGACCATTACTTCTTGACATCCAAGCAGAATGAGAATCCACCGCCAACGATGCTGGTATATCGAAGTTTGCTTTGGCTTATCGATGGGTGGGCTATACCTCCGCATTAAGACCTGAGCATGGGGATTGTATCATAATTGGGGCAAGCAGGTATCAGCAGCTGGAGGAAACGCTGCGCGCGATTGAGGACGGGCCCTTGGATGTGGGTATTGCCAAGAGAATCGACAGCATGTGGGATAAGGTCAAGCAAGAGGCCCAAACTGAGCATAACCATCTTTGGGGCAGCATTACATGAACAATAAATTTGTCAATAAGAGGGAATGATGATGTGAAGCTTGGCGGATATCGATATCATTGAACAGAGGATAGGAGCTCTTGGCCATCAATCTTATGTATTTCTTCTTGGGGCAAGGACCTAATTGCTTTTGCCAGCGCAATTGATACTTCATGTCGAGTAGTGTAGGTTGGGTATCCTTGAACATAGGCTAAGTGCCAATATGAATGGCAGTCGTGGATGCCAACACAGTGGACTCAGGCACCGTGGTAGGCTTTCAAGCCCATTCCAGACACAACGAGCACTCAAGCATGATTGACAGACACGTCACCAGCCTTCTGCGTGTTTATTTTGTTGTTATATTTCGGCTCCATAGCCCTTGTAGTTGTCTGTACTCCCGCTCTTCAGCATAATATTTTGAACTTCGGGCTTTGTGGCGCTCGTGACTGCCAATCATTTGCTAGTTGTCGGCTGGGACCTGCAAAAATTGTTCGCGATGTGGATTGCTAGTGGCTGTTGAGTCTCTTGATTGCAGGTGGAAATATAAGACACCCATGTGGAGAGAAAAAGAAGTGAGATAAAAATGTAAATAACAGGAATTGGGCTCGAATTTTATAAAGATCTTGCCAAGAGCAACTAGCGTGGTGCAGGGTGATTTGCAGGGGGAGGCACAACCGAGGAAGGTAAACTCTCCTCCCTTGAATACAATACTGACCACCACTTCATTTGCCGCATGCTGGTAGCCTCATCCCTCCTCAAATCCTCTTATCCTCCCGCTGTACTGCCAGGTTTGAGGTTTGGGTTGAGCCGCGTTCGCGACCTGGACAGCAAACGGTCCCCAGCTGTACCTTACCGATAGATCAAATCGCCATGCAATAAATCGCTTGACCCGCATAAGCCTTTGTATCTTGTGCTAATTGGGACTGAGCTCATCCAATTGTCCAAGTCTTCTACTTCAGCTGGGACGATACACCTGTCTTCGGCGTCGCCTCTGCCCCTCCGCTTAGCCAACAGTGTTTACATCGAGCGGCAGAGGAAAGACTTCTCCCCGCAGCGAGTGCATTCGCCGTTTAGCTTTTCGGGATACGAATCATACAGAAACATGGAGTGAAGGGGAAATTCGGACTGGAAGGTGCCAACGCAAGTCTGGCGCGTTAGTGGATACGGCGTTGCGAGGACACATTTTTAGGCATGGTCTCGACACTTGCAAAACCACCAACGCATCAGCACCAAAACTCTAGGTCGAATTCAGCATCTACCTCATCGATCGTTACGGTACAGCGTGCCTCCTCCTTCAGCTCGCGAAATGGGGCACGACCACCTGTCTCTAGATTAAGATCTCAAAGTCCCAATGAAGCAAAAACGGTAAACCCAAACTTCCAGAGTCGTACACTCTCGCCGGCGGCTAGCAAGAGGCGATCCAGCGCGTTCTATGCTCGACCAGATAGTGGTAACGGCTTTCGAGAAGGAGTTGGTAATTTGAACCGATGGTCACAATCCACTGCTTCAAGCAAATCCTCTGCTACCCACAATAGGCGAGGCAGCTTCTCGAAAAGACTGTCCGGATCCTTCGGCTCTTTCGGCGGCTTTGCCAACAGTCAGTCACCGTCCCCCAATGCAGCCTTCACTGGTAGAGGACGACCTTCCCCAAAGAAAAGCTCACCAGAAGCTGCCAGCATGGCACACTTTACAGCGCACCCACCACCATTGCTTCCTCCCATTGTCACATTATCATCGTTGTCTCAAGCCGTTGACGCCGCAGATTCACCATCAACCGCTGCAACAGTAACTCCTGCGACAGCTGAGATACTTTCACCTTCGACTTACGCACCAGTCCAGCCGGACTATTTTGGCGACCGTTGGCAGTCAGGGTCTCCTTCCAAAGTGACGACAGGAATGGAACGGCTGGCGCCTTCAGCATCCCCGAGAGCAAACATACCTTCGCCCATCATCATTAACCAGTCTACTATTCCAGGCTCTCCTGGACCGCCGGAATCCTTGTACTCTCCACGTACATCAGCCCGTCACAGGCACGCAGAGCGCCGCCGGAGCTCTCTGATTGCACACAACCGCAACCGCGACATTTCTAGCAAGGGCAATGGTACTACGGAAGGGGAAAGTTCAGCTTCAGATCATCGTGATCGAGTGGAGAGGCCCCAGAGACGCAAGGCCCCGTCACAAAAGGCCATGTTATCGAAAGCGCTGCAAAAAGCGCACCACGCGGTAACTCTCGATCAGCACTCGAATTACGAAGGGGCTATGCATGCGTACCAGGAGGCATGCGCCTTGCTACAGAAGGTGATGGTTCGGAGCTCAGGTCCAGAAGATCGACTAAAGTTGGACGCTGTTGTAAGTAGAACGGCTCCTGAACGGGCAGCGGGACTCTTGCTAATTCAACGAAGCGCAATACGTACGAAGCCAGAATTGCGGAGCTTCGTGGCTCTGACCATGCATTCCAAAGTACAGACGGCAAAGCACTACCGCAGCGACCTCCAGAGAGAGACTCCAAGGACTCGGAACGCCTATCGATAGTCACGGACGATGAGGAGGGTGACCTGACGACCGAGAATGTGGTGGTAACACCTCCAGGCCATGAACAGCCGCCCGGGTTCAAACAGCCTCATGTCGGAATGCTAGCCCATATACTTCCACGGCGACAACCACTCCAGACCTCTCCATATAGGGCCGAAGGCCGGGAAGCCCGAGCTGCGAACTATACATTAGACCGACAACCTCCACGTATGAGATACAATGGCAATGGCCCAAACGTTGAAAATCCACTGTATTTGGCGACTGCTGTATATCAAGAATATATGCCCCCACCTCTGTCTCCACGACGGCCTTTATCACCGGCGCCACCTCCTATGACAGTGACGAGGGATCCAGCGCAATCGTCTACAGACCCATCAGCCCATTCAGCACTCAGTGATGAGTCCGATCAGTCTGATGCTGTTCGTCAAGATAACGGGGAGCATACATCTTGGCTAAACACCATTAACGAGTCAAGTGGATCTTCATCGTCATCGGTTCATTCACGCAGATCTTCTATTGGTCTTCGAAGGAAGCACATACGGGCTGTGAGTGGACAGACAGAGGCTGAATTTGATGCGGCACTTGACGCAGCGATCGAGACTGCTTACGACGATGGTTTCGAACCTGACGACGAAGAGGAAGACGATGAGCATTTGCTGCACGATCCTGAGTATCCATTTGAGGAAGCTGAGCCACTGTCCCTGTCGATGCGGAATGTTGAGCTAGCTAAAGAAAACGTGCGTGAAACAGAGCGAGAGGGGGCGATTGCTCACGCCAAAGAGCGAGAGAGACAACGACTGCAGCACCGATCGCCGCTCCGAGACAGCGTTGATAACCAACACGGTGATGACGAAGACGAGGAGGAGGAGGAGGAGCGAATGCTCGAAGAGATGACTAGGGACTACATCATGGACGATTCTGAATATGATGTTCAGACTAAGTCTGCGTTACCGCGACAATCCGACTCCAGCGGCTTTTCTGGAAGGACATGGGGCAGTTCTTTCGGTTCGAATCCAACGTCGGCGGGAACCTCCCTTTCAACTGTTGCTGAAGCCTCTGTATTCTCATCAATGGCGACACAATTGAAGGATAACCCGCTACCACCGCCTTTGCATCCTCCACCTTCTGGTGCCCTGCCACCACCTCCTGTTCTGGCAGCACCGATCCTCTCTCAGTCACAGAATGGTCCTGTCGGCCGCCCTTCGAGTCTGGTGGCCCGAAATGCAAGCCCAGGGGTCCGTGACCGTAGACTGTCAGGCACGAAGAGGAAGCCTCTGAAGATTGAGACAAGCACCAACATTGCAGACACTGCTTTATCCGAGGCTCCCAAGACTCAACCGCCGTCTGGCCCTCCTCCAATGATACCAATTCAGCCTGTACCAGAACCACCAAAATCTACTTCCGCTGTAGCGGAACACCACCTGAATTCGCAAAGCTTGAACGTCGCCCAGTCTTCAGCAAGTCTGCCTAGTAGCCGTAAAGGCTCCTCTCCCTTCCCTGGATCCGACTCGACAGATATAGCCTCGTCTACGGCCTCTGCACTTGCCAAGGTTACCTCAGCAGACAGTGACCATAGTTTACCGTCCATGCCAGGTTCTCCAGCACGTTTCGGTACCAAGGCTGCCGCAGGGCTGAGAAAGAACTTTTCTTCGTCCAGTCTAAGAAACAAGAGCTTGACAGTATCCGTACCTGATGGTATCGATGCATCCTCCACCGCATCCCTAAATAGCTTGTCGTCTACTCCAAAGCAACGCAGAATGCCTTGGCCAGCGGTACCAGTATTGCCGACACCCATAGAGACAAGCTTCATTACCAAAGGGCCGCCAATGGGAGGTATCTATCTATTTGATAACGACATCCATTCTCCCATAAGTCCTGGCTCACCTAATCCGCTCGCAACTAATGCTCCGCTACCTCTTGAGTCATGTCCTGAATCAACACTCCTTCGGCCCTTCTGGATCCTCAGATGTATCTACCAAACCATTGCCCACCCTCGGGGGGGATACATCTCGAACAAACTCTTTGTACCGCGGGATATCTGGCGGGTCAAGAACATCAAACTTAAGAGCGTCGAAGAGAAAGTATCGAGCTGCGATCTTCTGACAGCTGCATTACTTAAACTTGGTAAAGTCAACACTCTTGACGCGAATGCCGTGCTTGAAGAGATGCAATTTTTTGAGACTGTGATGGAACAAGTACAGGCCAATTTGTCTAAGAAGCTTGGCAATGAGGTTGGAGTCCAAGGGGCAGCTCAGGCATTCAAGAGCGTCAACTCTGTGGACGATCCAGCGACATATCCAGATATCTTATCTTCGAAGACCACCAACGCGAGCTCCAAGCCTTACCTATCGTGGCGAAAATTACGTTCCAAGAATTCAACAGGCCTCGGGCTCACGTCAGTAACTACGAATAGTATTTCCAAGGATGGGTCTCGAGGAGGTCCTACTATGAGGTCTCTTCCAATGACTACAATGCAGAACCCAAGGTTTCCCAAGCGAGATGTCAACCAAATTCAGTGTTTCGGCCCCAACCCAAGCTACATGGGAGCCCTTGCGAGGCTGTGCGATGCTGCTCAGGTCCTAGGTAAGCTGATTCGTTTGATGCGTGAAGCTCGGCGTCGCTGATACAGTAAATAGATCAAATTACTCGCCAAGTGGAAGATCCAGGACTCAAGCATTCCTCGCAAACACACGTCGGCCTCGAGCTGAGCGCTCGGCATGCAGCTGAATTCTTTGGTTTCTTCGTATGCAGATTTGTTCTCGCTGACATCGGTATTATGCTGGATAAGTTCATCAAGAGAGGAAGTGAGTGGGTATTAGCATAATGTTGAAGTTTGCAAGCAAGAGTACATTCGCGCTGGAGACGCGGTTGCAGCGACCATTGCAGGGTGTCTGGACGAGACTGCGATGATACCTTATCACTTATTTATGACATATTGGCAGGAAATGATACACACTGGGGAAGAGTGGGTCCAACTTACTAGCACGATCTTGCTTTCTTGGTTACATTGATTGTTTACCTCGCTAGGCGAGATTGATAGAGGGAGGGTGCTTGACTGTTTATGCTCTCTATACCGCCATATGTATATCCCCTATAGCCAGAAAGCACGCAGGCTGACTGTCATATATAAGAGCGTATAATTATAATGACACTAAGAATTCTATAAACGCCCGTCTGTAGGGTTTAAGAGAGATTCGCTGTGAACTCCTTGTCCACCCGAAGAATCCTATGTGCTTATGAACTCTGGTCTCGTGGGGTGAACTACCTTGATTGTTCACTAATACCACCAGTCTTGCAAGCTCATACTTGTGCATCTCCAGCAGCGAAAAAGCCGCTTACGTTAGAAAGAAGCGGGAATAAGGGAATCTTTGAGCATTGAGCAAGACGGACTCCCTTACGCACAGCACTGGCGAAAGCTGACAGTGTTGAATACTATGCATTGACCTTAGTATACTTGATCTACATCAAACATTCTCAATACTTATTTCGATCGGGCAGAACCGGCTGGACCAACGCTCACTCATGAATCATTTAGCAGGACGTCTTTGATTCCTCCTCCTCGCTCTTGGCACTTCTGTGACCGCCATTGAGAGCAGCGTCGTTGGTCACAGAACCTAAGTTCGTTGCGCGTTGTTTTTTCGTTCTGAGGATAGGATAAAAGCACAGAGCCTAACGAGTAGGCTTGGCAATGTATTGCATTAACGCTTGAGGGCTGGAGGGGCCAGCTTCAGGGTATTGAGGTGAGGTTGAACCAAGGCTTTCATTACTAGACGTAGACTGAGTCGGACATGCCCGAACAGGTAAGTGCTTCATTGTTAGGCCGTCTATGGAGGCTATGAAGGGCGTTCATATTAGATTCGTATCGCAGAACAGCGGCGCTGATAGCTGCAGAAGAGCCTTAGCGGTACGCTAGATGGACTAAACCTTTGCGTGGCTACCAATTCGTGAGTAACGTCATCGTAGAGCTGGGGGGTAAACTCACAGGAGAAAATTGGCGAAGCTTCACTCCACCTTCTTCAAAGACTGCAGCCGCCTGAACAAGATTAGGAAAACTCCTGCTTTAGTGTAGGTGACGATTACTCACGTATTGGTCTATGCCATAGGCTTGGGAATACACGACTTCAGAGATCCCCACTTGGGTGATCTTGACACTGCAGGTCAAGCATGGACAGCTACATTTGGAGTGTTAGTACTCGGCAACTTGCGGAGACATCATCAAAGACTCACGTATTGCAATACAGGATCGAACCGTCTCGTATCCTCTCGCGTCCTGCTTCGAGCAATGCATTTTCTTCCGCGTGGATGCATAAGCACGTCGAAAGGTCAACGCCGGCTTTCTTTCCATTGTTGCATCGCGCACCTAGAGACGTCAGGACTGCGCATTCGTTTTTCAGACCAAGGGTGATACTGACAGCCTCCTTCGTTGCAATTCTTGAGATACCTAGGAGTTCCATTATAGCCGGTACTGATGACGCGTTTCTCTTGGACTAAGACGCATCCAACTCGTCGTTTCATGCAGTTGCTCCTTTGCGCAGCCAGTGAGGCTAGCTGCATGAAGTATTGGTCCCAATTAGGTCGCAGGCGCTCTTCGTTTGCTAAATTTAGGTCTTTCAAAGCATCGTGTAATCTCTCCATCGAAGATGTCTGATTTATGAGACGGACCTCTGCACGATCTATCAAGCAAGCTAGACCAATTCGGTGGTCGTAGAGGTGATCATCACTTCGAATTACGAACTCCTCAAGCGTTGGTGTGACTGAATTTTGTCGCTCGCACCTAACAGCGTTCAGGATAGTGAAAGAAAAAAAGATGCGGATGGACTTACCGATCTTTGAAGCGTTTCCATCGTAAGCTTACTGGGGCGTCCACGCTTACAAGGATGAAGGATGGTCGCCTGAGGAGATTCTCAAGAATCTCTTCGTTCCATATGTCGCTCGTTACCCAGCGCTGCTTCCATCGTTTGGTGATAAATTCCAGGAAAGAATCAACGTCATCAAAAGTCCGTTTGGCATCTCCATCGAGAGCAAGTGTGCCGTTTAATTGCTTTGGGTTCGCATCTTCATCAGAGAATACCTGATTCAGATATAATCGTGTGAAACCGTGGTTATCCGTTAAATACTCTGCGACTGAGTTCTTCCCAGCGCAGATCCCTTTGCAAAAAACGTGTCAGACTTCCGTTTTGGAATTACGTTGCCATGCTTCGTTGTTAGTACTTACCTCCGCAAAGACCAATAAGCATGGTTTAGTAGACCAACAAGTCAGATATTAGATTTCGTACACATACAAGGAAAAATTAAGCTTTCCTCGAGCGCCAAAGTACCATTGTCATGTTCGGCTCAAGTATTGTATAGGAGAAGTTGTCGAAGGTATCAAAGTGACAAAGCGACAGAGTGACAAAGGTGTCAGCCTCTCAGCCTCTCAGCCTCTCAGCCTCTGAATTTCCCACGCGCAATTCACGCGTCGAATCCAACGAATCCAACGAATCCAACGAGCGGGTCGGCCCGTTGGCCCAGCCGTCTGTCTTTAATTCCCGCCGCTACTGGAAGATAGGGCTACTTTATTCATCCAAGGGATCGTCAAGGCATCCGGTCATCTTCCTCGGATCATCTGATAACCAAGCTTACTTCCTACCCATACAATTAAGACTGCTCTTGTTGCATTCAACTACGCTCAGTACGACTTCCTTTATGTCACCATGTTAAAGTTCGCAACCTTCACGTCAGATATTGAGCTCCCTTTCTATACTTCCCTTGCTTCTCATAAAATCAATCACGACAAGCTCGATGACTCGGCCAGGAGATTACTTGGACTATATGAGATTCGGTCTACAGATGTTCCCGAAGCTTCCTGTCGATTGCAGGTCCATGGCAATGCTCTGACGAACGATGCGTTGGTCATCCTCAATCTCTCTCTTTTTTCTAGGATCTTTGGCTAACAATGCGCGTCTAGAGTGCCTGCTGGCTACTGTCGAGCTGAGGGAGTGATCAAAAACGTCAATACTATAGAGGAATACAGAAGCCTGGACAAAGGCGCCATTCTGTCGAAAGCAGCGCGTACTGTGAGCAGGCTTCCCAAACCCAGGCTACCATCTCCTTCGCTCACCCACTGAGCAGATATGGGATTCCATCAACGACGGTACAATATATTCATGCCCTTCGCTTCTGGCATCTTTTGCCGTTCTTTGTTTCGCCGACCTAAAGAAATACAAATTCACCTATCTCTTCGCTTTCCCAGCTCTTCACTCAGAACCTTCATGGAAGATAGTGCCCGGCGCCGAATCGCAGGAAGAATCAGAAGATATCAAACGTAACCAGGAAGACCTAGTGACGCATATGACGGGTCAGGAGACATCAGCATTAGTAGACTCCGTTCAGACATGGCGGTACAGAGTAGATTCTCGGCAGCATGGATTCTTCCTCGCGAAGAAACTGCGGCGCGACTCATTTCTAGAGTCTAAAAGCAATCCCGGAGAACATGAAGATTCAAGTCCTCGGCCAACTACACCTGGGACACCAGGAGACAAGTTAGGGTTCAGCTGGATTATAGGGTCTTTGAGCGACTACGAGACCGGTTTCTTCGACGACTTCCCCTTAGAAGACCATTTCGTTTGTTTCACAGATCCTTCTACGTACCCTACATACCCTGGCTGGATGCTGCGAAATCTACTCGTGCTACTACGCCGGCGCTGGAAGCTTGACAAGGTTCAAGTACTATGTTATAGAGATGTTCAAGCACGCAGAGACGACGCAAAGAGCATTATATTATCATTAGAGCTGGGGGATACCGGATCAGCTACATCATCTATTCAGGACCTGTCGATATCAACGGATATGCCGAAGGTGACAGGATGGGAGCGCAACCACTCAGGCAAAGTCATGAGCAGGATTGCCAATTTGGGAGAATACATGGATCCACAAAGGTATGAGCGGAAATCGTAAAGGGGGACGTAGCTGAACATTTCCACTAGGCTGGCTGACCAAGCTGTAGACCTCAACCTGAAGCTAATCAAATGGCGGATAGCCCCAGCGCTGGACCTGGAGAAGATTAAGGATACAAAATGCCTGCTTCTGGGAGCTGGAACTTTAGGCAGCTATGTCGCGCGCAATCTGATGGTACGTAGCGGGCTCGGTCTGTTCTGGGCTCTTGCTAATTGGATACAGGGCTGGGGTGTACGTAAGATTACATTCGTTGATAATGGATCTGTATCTTTCTCCAACCCGGTCCGCCAGCCACTATTCAACTTCAATGACTGTCTCGAAGGTGGTGCCAAGAAGGCCATCCGAGCATCAGAAGCACTAAAGGAGATATACCCCGGAGTTGATTCAAGTGGTCACGTAATGTCGGTACCAATGGCAGGGCATCCCATCATGGATGAAGCTACCACCAAGGCAGAATTCGCTAGGTTAGAACAATTAATAGAAGAACATGATGCCATTTTCCTCCTGATGGACACCCGCGAGAGTCGATGGCTGCCGACAGTGATGGGCAAGGCAGCGGGCAAGATCGTCATGAACGCAGCTTTGGGCTTCGACACATTCGTTGTGATGCGGCATGGCGCCCATGAGAAAGTCAAGCCTGAGCATGGGCTTGGATGCTATTTCTGTAATGACGTTGTGGCGCCCGCAGACGTGAGTATTCTTTGAACTCTTGGTCAGCTTGAAGCTAATCACCTTCGCTTCTAGTCTGTCACGGATCGAACACTAGACCAGCAGTGTACTGTTACCCGTCCAGGTATTGCTGCTATAGCTTCTGCACTACTTGTCGAGATCCTTGTCTCCATATTACAGCATCCGCAGGGTGCGTTGGCTCCAGCTCCAGCGAGTCCAACAGAAGAGCGTGGGGACCACCCTCTCGGGATTGTACCTCATCAGATCCGTGGCTTTCTATCCAGCTTTCAGAACGTTGTGATCAGAGGTAGCAGCTACGACTGCTGTAGTGCTTGCTCTGACAGAATTACTGGTGCATACAAGTCGGAAGGTTGGGGATTCGTGAAAAGAGCTCTCAATGAGAAAGGCTATGTTGAGGAGCTAAGTGGACTTGCAGAGGTAAAATATAGTGGCGTCTATTTTGGATGCTATAGCTAACACACGGCAGGTCCAAAAAGCGGCAGAGAAGGCTCTTGCTGACATGGACTGGAGCGATGAAGGCGACCCTGAGGAAGAAGGCGAGGGGGAGATAGTCTGATTCTCGTTTGTACGAAGAACGAAACCATCCCACCCCCCGTGGAACTCGTCAAGATCATCGTCGATGATCGAAAAAATTCCTCGATGCGGGATTGCTCATAGGTAAGCAGCCCTTCAGACAGAGTACTTTCACAGGAGGAGATCGCGGCTGTCTTGCTGTCCGTGTGAGTAATTTATCAATCCGTCACCAATGGATCGTGGGCGTTTTCGGACTATGTTCAACGATGCAAGGCTTGGGAGCTGGTACATAGCCGGCTTGTACGGGGATTGATCTGCATTTTCGACTTCAGCGTGGGTAAGGAGTCAAGGTCACATGGAGCATTACCAGTCGTCTTGGAAGACATTTGTCTTTTGCGGTTCGCCTTTCCTTTTCAGCGCCACAAAGTAGGCTTCCTTCGACTCCTGTAGAGTAGTTAGTGCCGTGTCATGTTATCAGATGGGATGTAGATCACACTGCGTGACGACTCGGGCTTCTCCCTGTGGACCTTTGCAAAAAGAGCCTTCAACCTAAGCTCAAAAGCTTTGTCCTCGGCGCCTTGGTAAAACTTGCAGACAAAGTGCCCACCCGTCCGCAACGTGTCGAACGCAAACCGTAGTGCAGCGTCACATAGATCCTGTAATTCAACTTCATCAGCCCCTCTTTCGACCAACCAATCATGGCAGATCCATACCATACTACCAGCATGATCCCTGAAGCTCACGCCGCTGGTATTCATCATCCTATAATACGGGTCACTCAGACTCCTCTTCCAAAAGCCGTCAGTCTGGGCCCAGGGTTCGGACATATCGCTGAGCACCACATTCACCATCCGTCCTTCCACCTCGTCCTCCGCAGCCTTTCCTCTGCGTGTAGTCTGAGATGCAACATCCTCATGGCCCGGTTTCTCAGCTTCGGCCCTCTTCTCTAGCTCGAGGTAGCTCGTAGAGCATCGCTCTAGGTCCTCTTCTGTCATCTGATCTTCCCCATCTTCTGCCAGAAGAGACAGTTCTTCTTTTGCTCTTCCACGATCGGACTCCCGTAGGAACCTCTTAACTTCTTCTTGAACGGCTGGCGACAGAAAATTGCCTTGGATTGTTGAGACGCCTTTGGGTGGCTGAGCTGGGATTATATCAATGCCTAGGACCCTTCCATTAGGGAATGTACGGTCCAGGGCCACCTCGAAACTTTGTCAGCACTGTCTAGGACAGTGGTGGGTTGCAATGGCAGCATACTTGGGACCAAGACCCAGGGGCATATCCCTTGTCTTGTTAGCATCATGGCTTCTCGTAGATGGTGGCCACATACTAGGTCAACCACTGTCTGACCACGTCGGAAAATCTTGTACTTCTCATTGATCTAGCGAACATTATTAGCCCCCTAAGTCTCGCGTAACAGCAGATTGGGCCATGACTTACCTCTAACAGCTTGAACGCTGCGCGGCTTTTCAGGCCCTGGACTTTGGCATTGATGGCGAATTGATCTTTCCCCTGCCTAGTCTGCCACCGTTTTGAGGAGGAAGACGAGGCATAGCGTGCTGTGGGCAAGCTACGGCGCTGGAGGAGAGCGCTTTCCATCGATGCCCCCGAAATCAGAGGTCGCCATTTGCGGACCGCCGCGACTCCTTGCAACGATGCAAGGTTCGATAAATACTTTGGGCCTTGTTTTGGCCCTCGAAGAAACATGAACGGTCATGCTATAGTTGATGTTTCCATGATGTATACAGTCGGAGATCATCGTGGAATTTTACGTTACAGCACTAGTCGCAACGTCCAAAATTCCTACGCTACAACCACTTACGCTTGGATAGTCGTGTATAAATTCATGTAAAATGGTCAAATCAACACATTTTCTCAAAGGTAACGGAAGTGTTTGCAGCAATGAGGAGACATGGCTGTTCATCCATGATATGTATTTGAGACGCCATATTTCCAACAGGCTTTCCCGCTAGCCATAGAATACCTAATATCTCAAGTAGCTTTTCTGTCCTTCTTCAAGGGTGATATCGCACCAAAGGTGCTCATACCACCTCCGAGCGCTTTTCGAGGCCCGAATTTTGGTGCTCCAAGGCTTCCTTTCGCAAGCGTTCCAAACCCTCTCACACCTCCCATGATGCCTCGCTCCCCTTTGAGTGCGTCTCCGTCATCCTCGTCGAACAGTGTCTTGCCCAGACCACCTCCAAGCAGCTTTCGTTTTTTCTTCTTCATTTCTGCTCCCTCGTTAATAGTATCGTCCGCAACGCTTTTACTATTAGCACGTTCAGGCATAATAGCATTCGAGCCACTATTCCTATCATTGTCTTCCTCTGTAACGAGCTCTAATGTCGGCGCAGCTTTCGGCTTCCGGCCTAGAGCACGTCTTGAATTGGCTTTGCCGTCCTTTGCATTTTCGAGGGCACTAGGCTTCTTTGACTGAGGTGGGGGCTCAGTCTCCTCCGGTGTGTTTGCAGTTTCGGATGCTGCCCTCGCCGGCGCGGTCTTAGTCTTGCTAGTCGCGATCGGGCTATCAGGCAGGTCTACGTCATCCTTACCATCTTTGCTAGCTTTGTCTAAGGGTGGACTTTCGGGAGCAACACTCGCTGTCCGATTAAGGAACGGAGTAATGGAGAAGGTTGACTTCTCGCCAGGTAGAGTCGATGCTTTTCTGCCCCTCTTCGCCGCTGGTAGGTCTCCGGGAGTGCCAATCATAGTGTCGGCATCCATTTGCACAGCTGGTCGCTTACGCTGAGACAAGGCCCATGATGGAGCCTGACTAGTAGATGCGCGACTAGCCATGGCATTGGTGGACGCTTCAGCCTTCTGCAGCGACGCTTGTGTTTCTTTGAGCTGCTCCTTGGTGGATTTCAACTTGTTCCTGAAAGCATCGAGGCGAGATGCTAGGGTTGTCACACGGTTTTCCGATTCTGTCGAGGCCTTTTGAGCTTCGCGTTCCACCCTTTGTCGCTCGCGGCGCTCTTTTGCAAGATCTGCCTGCAAGCTCTCTAGCTGAGATTCGAATCTTGCATCTTCGACTTGTAACTTGCCCTCCTTCGCTAGCGCCCGTTGAGACGAACGCTTCTCCGTCTCCAGCTCGACCTGTATGGTGCTCAATTGTCGCTGCAAGGATAGCTTCTCCGCCAGCAGAGACTGATGTAAGGTGGTCTGAGAACGTAGATGATCAAGCTCAGGTTTGAGAGAGGACAGCTCCCGTGCGAGAGTGAGCTTTTCGGTCAGTAGCTTCGTTGAGTACGTGGTCACTCCGTGAAGGGAACTGAGCTCCGCCTTTACCAACGATTAGCATGTCTCCACCATTAGAATTGGGATCCGCTCGGTACCTTCATAGTCTCGATATCACGAGTTCTCATCCGCAAGTCGCATTGAGCGCTTTCAAGATTACCCTGGCAGGCTTCTAGATCCTCCTGGATTTGATCGTTATGCCTTTCCACCTCGTCGATGCGCTCGTCATGCTGAGCCAATTGCGCATGTAGATCATCGTTCTCATCCTCAAGAAGTAACGCTTGAATTCGGATTTGTCTAGCGTTTTCTGCCTCGCAAATCACTTCGACCTGTCGGCATGTCTTTTCGTAGGATAGTTCGAGCGCGCGGGTCTCGAGTGCCTGCTGCAACTGTAGACGACAATTAGCAGCAGCAGGAACGATCAAGGCACTCTGGGATGAGATTTACCTCTGCGAAAACTGTTCTTTGCTGCTCCATCACGTACAATACACAGGAATCGAGATATTATGCTCAATGTGATACTTCTCGGATAATATGCTAAGGAGAAAACCAATTGCAGAATTGGAGGACGCGATCTTGAGCCCGGTAAACAAAGCCAACGGAAGCTAATGACACTAGTGCGGCAGCGGAAAAATTATGGTGCCAAGAGGGAAAGTGTCCAGAAGCTCTACTGACATTCTGCTTCTTCAACAACGGACGATCAAAGGTGCACCATCTTTTTGCGGGTCGCCATGAAGCTTAATGAGCTATTTGCCCTGGCACTGCTGCCGCTCTCTTGCTTAGCAGCGAAGAAGTCTTCATTAGGGACATTTGAGAGCTACCACGCCAAATCACAAGCATCCGCACCCTTGAAACTCGACGATGCTGCCTACGAAGAATTGACTGGGACTCCTCGAAACCACTCTGTAGTTATCCTTCTCACTGCATTGGAAGCTCGATTTGGGTGCCAATTGTGCCGCGACTTCCAGCCGGAGTGGGATTTATTAGCAAAGAGTTGGGCGAAAGGGGATGGGAAGGGAGATACTCGGACACTTTTGGGGACTTTGGATTTTGCCGATGGCAAGGGGACTTTCCAAAAGGTATCCTACGTCGCGTTCTGCGGATACGATAGGAGTTGGAAAATGGGCTGATATGTACGATTAGCTTATGTTGCAAACCGCTCCTATATTTCTTCTATTTCCACCCACTGCAGGACCGAACGCAAGACCAGACGGACAGCCCATTCGATACGACTTTACTGCTGGGTAAGTTCCCACCGAGAACGTTTCCAAATTGTCGCTAACGTTGAGCCCCATAAAGTCCTCAATCAGCCGAAAATGTAGTCGGCTGGATATCTCGACATCTGCCTAAAGGTCCAAAACCTGCAATTCACCGACCTCCCAACTACTTTCGAATTATCACGGTGACAACCACTCTTCTAGGTATTGCGTCCTTCTCCAGTGTCGCATACCCCTACATCCTCCCAGTTATTCAGAACAGGAACCTATGGGCCGGGATCAGTTTGATCACCATCCTACTGTTCACAAGCGGTCACATGTTCAATCACATCAGGAAAGTCCCATATGTCGCTGGAGATGGAAAAGGTGGCATCTCATACTTTGCCGGCGGATTTCAAACCCAATTCGGAATGGAAACACAAATTGTTGCTGCAATGTGTACGTCTATCCCCCATCCAAACTTTGATGTTCAGCATACAAAGACTGAATGACTCCTTCAGATGGTACCTTGGCCTTTGCAACGATTGCGCTCGCCCTGAAGGTTCCGCGTATGTCAGATCCCAAGAAGCAGCAGCTAGCTGTCTTTGTTTGGGGTGGTGTAATGCTTGGAATGTACAGCTTCCTTATGAGCGTATTCAGGATCAAGAATGGAGGTTACCCTTTCCATTTGCCACCTTTCTAGGGGCTGAGTAGGATACAGAACATTTCGAACATTAGACAACGGATGTATGGTTATTTGTCTGGATGGGTGTCCAAATATATCCATATCGTCTCGCCAGTTACAGAAGACGAGGAACCGTATTCGAAAAGTCTCATCCGAACACTCCTCGTTCCTATGAAATAGTAATATCCACTCAAACCCGCAGGAAACGATGAAAGCTTCAGTAGCCTCGAAAGCACTACGAGCTAGGGTGCAAATTCAATCTCCAGGCCAGCACAGATGGACTAAGAACATTTATGGTCCAGCGACAGGAGAAAGCCAACGTTTTCAACAGCGATATATCACAAAGGTCAAAGGTGTTTATGATTCCCTTGCGCAGCCTGCCTCGTTGTCGTATGGCGTGCTATCATGACAAATTCATGAACACAGGCAACATCCTTAAATAATCCGGAGTCCCTAATCCTGTGACAGGATCCGATCCAGCGACGGCCGTAAAGCCAGCAGTTCCGCATCCTCGATTTCCACCAAATGTGATGTTGTTTAGAATGGTAGGGTTTGCATATAGCGTAGGAATGGGGAAGCCGACCGATGTCTTTCCAGGATTGGCACGTTGCTCAGTAATGAGCGTTATGGTACTGCCAAAGGTTGGCGACGAGGCTGAAGTGGCGTAGATTTAGCGTGCACAGGGGGTGGCATAACCCCTTGCCGGTCCAGCCCTACCGCCTGGTACTATAGAAATTATATACTTACTCCACTAATTGAGTAATCTATTAACAACCACTCAACAACGAAGTTTATACGCTGTTACCAGATCTATAGTATCTAGATATAGGGGGCCTATAAGTAGATACCCTCCTAAAAACGTGATTTTCGTTATTTCTCTTATATTAAACGATAGGGCTAGACCGGTAAAAAATTATACTATACTATATAGTAATTAAAATCAATACGAATTCTTAGTAATATTGATTTATATTATATACAAAGATCTAAAGATTCAAAACTACTTTATTTATTTTAATTAATAATCTAGTCGTTTAATTTATTATAATATATCTAGAATCGCGATATAAAACTTTATAAATTCTATATATATTATTTAATACGGGTCGTTTTCGTTATAATAAATTTTAAAATTATTTATTATTATAAAGTTAAAGACTAATATATAGTAGAGTTATAAACTATTTTAATATATAATAACTCTATAATAAAGTTATAAAGAAAAGTATAATAAAGATTATAATAAAATAAATAATAATATTATATATAATATTATAAAATAATAATAAAATATATCGTAGAGTAATAATAATATATATTATAAAATAGTAATAAAGTTTATTATAAACTATATTATAAATAATTATAAAATAATAATAAAATATATTATAAACTATAT